>Ga0214919_10006548_pt1 | contig 15981 bp, 11 predicted proteins | sample LL1503_MetaG_FD_177994 | JGI IMG/M metagenome (GOLD analysis project Ga0214919, IMG submission 177994) | Freshwater microbial communities from Lake Lanier, Atlanta, Georgia, United States - LL-1503 | ecosystem: Environmental > Aquatic > Freshwater > Lake | place: USA: Georgia | collected... | reverse complement strand
TTTACCAAGTTATTGAAATCAATCCCTTTTTGATTAAATGCTAAAAGTCCTAAATCTTCCCCTATTAACGCAGCTTTAAATGGTGCCTCTTTTGATACAGAGTAGAGATCGATTTTCTCACCTGAATGTAAAACGCTAGAAATGTATTCTCGTCCTACAGGCAAAACAATCAAAGCTTTACTAAGAACCTCTAAGTCTTGCGAGACTGCCATTGTTGGGATCAATTCGTTATCCATGACAGCACGAGTCATCAACATTCCGACAATAGATTGCTCTGCCGAAAGATATGAGCGTGCCTGAGTTTCGAAACGGACTTTTCTAATCTCTAAATCTCTGCCACTTATCAACTGTCCAGGAAGAAGATTCCCCCGAGCAGCCCACATGGCGGTGGTGTGAGGTGAATTGCTGGCAACTAAGTAGAAAGCAATTGCAGCTGAAATTACGAGACATCCTCCTAGTAAATACCTGATTCGCACTCCCCTTGAATACTTCAAGGTATTGAATATAAAAAAGTTCTTCCCACAGTCATCCAAAAGAATGAAGAAAATTTAGCTAATTGGTGGAGTTCTTTTAACAAAGGAAAAGCAATGCTCTTTTTACTAGAAGGGCAGGAAAATGAATTCAACTACAACGTCAACTACTCACCACGGATTAATATTTCGGACCGCCCCAACAATCATACCCAAGCTCGATAAAGATGTTGATAATAAATACGATGAACAATTTGAGTTTGATTCCAGTGTTCTCAGTTTCCGAAGTTCACACCTTGCATTTATACCAACCCCTGATGATTTAGATGGGGAGTTAGACCGCACCTTCAACAGAAAACCAACGCTGATCTCTGACCTCCCAAATGGAGATGTTTGGGCAGAGAGGTTCATTATTTTGGCTTTAGAAGTTATGGCTGGAGTTCGGCCGATCGCTCAATTATCACGTTGGTGTTCACGTAAAGTTTTTGCTTTCCTCATTGAAAATATTCACCCAAAAAAATCAATTCCCAAACTAGGACGGCTACATATTGGGAAACCAAATGATGAGTGCATGGAAGTAGTTTTACTTCTACATAGCCCGGTCAGAAAGCGTGCACTTATGGCAAGATTTGAAGCTCTAGATGGTCGCTGGCTTTGTACTTGTTTACAAATTTTGTAAACGTTAGCGCGTTCGAGGATCCCCGTGGCATCGCTTGTATTTTTTACCAGATCCACAAGGACAGAGTGAGTTTCGGGAAACATCATCGGATTTTGTTGCTGGAGCCTGATACTCACCCGGAGCTGAGTATTGCAATTCTCGATCTTCTTCTTGATTTCCGATTCCGCGAGCTTGAATCTGTTCGCCTTCATTCGTAGTTTCAACGGAAACTTCTGCACTGAAAAGTAAACCTACAGACTCTTCTTTAATGCCTTCCATCATGGCTGCGAATAATTCATATCCCTCTTTTTGATACTCGACAAGTGGATCTCGTTGAGCCATTGCCCGAAGACCAATTCCTTCTTGTAAGTAATCCATCTCGTAAAGATGATCTCGCCATCTGCGATCAAGCACAGATAGAACAACTCTACGTTCAAGTTCACGCATGATCTCAGGCGTCAAAGAAGTTTCACGTTCGGCATATTTCTTCAATGCATCGTCAATAAGTGTTTGTTGCAAATACTCACTTGAGATTCCAGACCTACCGCCACACTCTTCTTCTAATTCACTGATGGTTATTCCTACTGGATAAATTCCATGCAAAGACACCCACAGCGCTTCGAGATCCCAATCCTCAGAGAATCCTCGTGAACTTCCAAATGCTGCATAAGTTGCAACTGCATCTTCAATAAATGTTGTCATCTGAGATTGGAGATTTGCACCTTCAAGAACTTCTCGTCTCTCTTTGTAAATAACTTGGCGCTGGCGATTTAGAACATCGTCATATTTCAGTACGTTTTTACGAATCTCAAAGTTTTGGCTTTCTACCTGTGTTTGAGCAGATCGAATCGCATTACTTACCATCTTAGATTCAATTGGAACATCATCAGGTATTCCAGCTGCACCTAAAAATCTTTCTACAAGAGCAGAGTTGAAGCGACGCATTAAATCATCCTGAAGCGAAAGATAAAAACGAGATTCACCTGGATCGCCTTGTCGACCTGATCTACCGCGCAACTGATTATCAATACGGCGCGACTCATGTCTTTCAGTACCAAGAACGTATAGGCCACCAAGTCCGACTACCTCATCGTGTTCGGCCGCGACTAGCGCTCTCTGACTGGCAACCTCAGTTGGCCAAGCTGCCTCATACTCCTCACGAGTTTCTGCAGGAGATAAACCACGTGCCTGCAAATTAAAATCGGCAAAAAATTCAGCATTGCCACCGAGCATGATGTCTGTTCCACGACCGGCCATATTTGTAGCAACCGTGACCGCTGATTTGCAACCAGCGCGAGCAATAATTGTTGCTTCTCGCTCATGATGCTTTGCATTCAAAACCTCATGTTTGATTCCACGCTTTGTTAGTAACCCTGAAAGTTCTTCAGATTTCTCAACACTTACAGTACCGACTAGGACAGGTTGCCCTTTTTTATTTCGCTCAACAATGTCTGAAACTACGGCGTTAAATTTAGAGATTTCACTCTTATAAATTAGATCCGAAGAATCTAACCGCTGCATTGGACGGTTAGTAGGAATTGGCACTACACCCAATTTGTAGATTTGGTGAAATTCTGAAGCTTCTGTCATGGCGGTACCGGTCATGCCAGAAAGTTTTTTGTACAACCTAAAATAATTCTGCAAGGTTATTGTCGCTAAAGTTTGATTCTCATCCTTGATCTGCACTTTCTCTTTTGCTTCAAGTGCTTGATGAAGACCTTCGTTGTAACGCCTTCCGTGCAAGATGCGACCCGTATGCTCATCAACAATTAGTAATTCTCCGCTCATAATTACATAATCGCGATCTCGTTTAAATAGTTCTTTTGCCCGCAGTGCATTATTTAAATAAATAATGAGCGGCGTATTTTCTGCTTCGTAAAGATTTTGAATTCCAAGGGCTTTTTCTACTTCAGTGATTCCAGCTTCCAGAACGCCAACAGTTTTTTTCTTTTCATCAACTTCATAATGTGCATTGGCTTGCAAGCGAGTAACAATATTTGCAAACTCGGAATACCATTTTGTTGCGCGATCTGCTGGCCCACTAATGATCAGAGGAGTTCGAGCCTCATCGATAAGAATGGAGTCAACTTCATCTACAATTGCAAAATTGTGCTCACGCTGCACGCAATCTTCAATCGACCACGACATATTGTCGCGCAAGTAATCAAAACCAAACTCGTTATTTGTTCCGTAAGTTATGTCGCAAGCATAGGCTTCGCGTCTTTCTGCTGAATCCATTGAACTTACAATTACTCCAACTTTTAATCCGAGAAAACGATGAACGCGTCCCATCCATTCACTATCGCGTTCCGCTAAATAATCATTTACCGTAATAACGTGAACGCCTTTTTCAGCTAACGCATTTAAATAGGCTGGCAATGTTGAAACTAAAGTTTTACCTTCACCTGTTCGCATTTCAGCAATATTGCCGCGATGGAGTGCGATGCCTCCCATGAGTTGAACATCGTAATGACGCTGACCTAGTGTCCTCTTAGCGGCTTCACGCACAACTGCAAATGCTTCTGGTAATAAATCATCTAAATCTTCGCCTTGAGTCAGGCGCTGGCGAAATTCAACAGTTTTATTTCGAAGCTGTTCATCTGTTAAGACCGAAATCGAAGGTTCGAACTCATTGACTTTCTTGGCCACCTTTTGGAGATCTTTTACGACACGTCCTTCACCTGCACGCAGGATCTTGTCTAATATCGCAACCACGGACACCTTCTCGTAAACGCTCGTTCAAAATGGAGGGTAATTAACTGGGCCTACTCTAATCGTGAGGGGCACTTTGCTTCCAATTATCCGCCTTCTCTGCCCCAAAAAAGTGCCGTATGCGCTGCTGTGATGGCCCCAATAGGTATGACTCCACGTTGACGAAGAGCCCGTTGCGCCTCTCGCATACTTGCCCCTGTAGTCAGCAAATCATCAACCAGAATCACAGGGGCTGCCAGATCTAAGTATTTTGAAGTGCAATCAAACGCGCCAACTAAATTTTGAGAACGTTGTTTTTCGTCAAGTTTAGTTTGATCCCGCACATCTCTATTTACCTCAAGAATTGATATGACTTCATCCCCACTTTGGTTCGCTACTTTATTGCAAAGATCCAGCATGAAATCACGCCCTCGCCGCCGAACCGATTTAGGATTTGAAGGTATGGGTACAAAAGTACAAAATGAGTAATTGCTAAATCCAAGCCGAGCCTTTATTAACGCCTCAGTTAAAACTTTTCCTGCCTCGCGTTCGCCATTTTCTTTGTACGCTAACAAAACTGAACGAACTTCTTTTCGGTAATCCGCAACTGAGATTACAGAGATATTACTTGGACTTAATTTGATTCTAATTGGTGGCTTCTGCCAAAAACTCTTACATGAATCACAAATACTTATTGATGGCAAATGACAACCCGGGCATCTTTTTGGATAAATTAGATCTAAGAGTGGATTGAAAAAATTTCTCATACCCAAGTAATACTGAGAAAGTTTGGCACTTCACAATGGGTGCCTATATTTTGCGGATTATTTATCTATGTGCAAAATTGGAATTGGTCTTTCAATCAAACTTTGACCACGCTCACGCGGGAATGTAAAGATGAATTCCGCTCCTTTCCCAATTTCACCCCAAACCTCGATAACTCCACTGTGAAGTTGCGCATCTTCTTGCGCAATTGAAAGCCCAAGTCCGGTGCCACCTTTAGTTCTGGCTCGTGCTGGATCAGCCCGCCAGAATCGATCAAAAACTCGAGTTAATTCACTCCTTCGTAAACCAACACCATAATCTCGCACACTTATTGCTACGGTCTGTTCAGTAGCCTTGATCAAAACCTCAATATCTTTATTTTCGGCATGCTCTATTGCGTTAATAAGTAAGTTGCGCAAAATTCGATCAATTCTTCTTGGATCCAAAACTACAGATATTGGTTCGGCCGGTTCAGTGACATGTATGTCAATTCGATTGTCATGAGCGATTGGCACAAGGGCGTCAATACTGCGATGGACTACCACTTTGAAGTCGAGAAGTTCTGGCTCTAACCTGACAACTCCGGCGTCAAAACGACTTACTTCCAATAGCTCACTTAACATATATTCAAATCTGTCTATTTGAGCCAACAACAACTCAGCACTCCGTGAAATCGTTGGTTCGAAGTTGTCTCGTGCCTTGTATAAAACATCTGCAGCCATACGCATTGTTGTCAATGGTGTTCTTAGTTCATGTGAAACATCTGCCACGAAACGCTGTTGTACTCGAGATAAATTCTCAAGCCTTGAAATCTGTTCTTGAAGTACATTCGCCATGTCATTAAAAGAGCTTCCAAGACTTGCTATCTCTTCAGCTCCATCGGTACTCATTCTCTCTTCAAGCTGTCCCGCTGCTAATTTCTCAGCAATTTGCGCAGCCGATCTGACTGGCCGGACAACCTGACGAACTACAACTGCAACAATAATTGCAATCAGCAGTATAAGTGTTAAGCCACCTACCAAAAGGGTGCTGCGAACTAAAGCAATATTTCTATACTCATTTTCAATATTAAAAAGAAAATAGATTTCATATATTCCAACAGTCGGTAATGAAACTTTTCCCCCAATTATCAATGCTCGAGGATTGGTTGCTGACACTGATAGCGGTGAGACATTTTCGCGAGAAATAATATTTCCATAACTATGTTGCAAAGTTGAGGATGTGCGCACTAGGTCCCGCAATTCAGCTGGTATAGAGTTTTTTGAAATTAAGTTGGTAGTCCGTTCAGTATCTAGCAAAGTCCCTTGTGGGGAATTCTGTTGAATCAAAATTACTTCACGACCAAATCCACTTTGATTGCTAGGTGTAAAATTATTAATTACATTATCTAATGCCACTTTATAAGAACTAAGTAATTGAGTGCTAAGAAATGAAAATTGTGACTCTGTTTGATAAATTGATGATTGGCTTTCAGAGATTGCCGCTTCCAATCTTGAATTCTTGATTCCATCTTGAACTCTAACCAGAATGACAAACGCCAGAATGGAGATTGCAACTGTACAAAGTACGACCGTGCTAGCCACCACACGCACACCTAAAGAAGTTCTCTTCATAATTGTTAAATCATTTACTTTGGATGAAATTCCCGGCACGGTAGCCAACGCCACGAACTGTCATTACTAATTCTGGGTTATCCGGATCCCGTTCGATTTTTGAGCGAAGTCGCTGAACGTGCACATTAACTAATCGAGTATCAGATGTTTGCCTATAGCCCCAAACCTCAGATAGCAACGCATCTCGGGTAAATACTCTGCCTGGCTCTTTTGCAAGAGCAGCCAATAAATCAAATTCAAGTCGAGTGAGCGCTATAACGCGTCCATCACGTTTAACTTCATGAGCAACAAAATCAATACTCACTTCACCGAGATTCAAGGCAGCAGTAGATGACGGCACGCGGCGCAACCTAGTTTTAATGCGAGCAATCAACTCACCAGGTTGAAACGGTTTTACGATGTAATCATCGGCCCCGAATTCCAAACCTTTTACGATGTCCAATGTTTCACCTTTTGCCGTCAACATGACAATTGGAACCATTGATTCAGCTCTGATCTGTTTGCAAACTTCAATGCCATCAATTCCAGGCAACATAATGTCTAATAAAACTAAATCTGGTGGTGTAGCGCGGAAAATTTCCATAACTTCATCTCCGCGCCCCACCAAATCAACTTCCATGCCTTCGCCGGTTAAGACGATAGCGAGCATCTCTGCAAGATCCTGGTCATCGTCGACGACCATAATCAAAGTCATTAGCTGCCGTGCTCCCACGAATTCAAGTAGAGCTCTTGGGCTGGAGTTAATGAATCAATTGCCCCACCCATACTGGCCAATTTCAAGCGGGCAACTTCTTTATCGATCTCAGTAGGTACGTCATAGACGCCAGGCTTCAATCCTTTACCAGCTTTGACTAACCATTCTGCAGTAAGAGCTTGATCGGCAAATGACATATCCATCACAGCAGCAGGATGGCCCTCGGCCGCTCCAAGGTTTACCAGACGTCCTTCAGCTAGTAATAAAATTCTTCTTCCGTCGGCCATTACATACTCATCAGTCTGGTGACGAATTTTCAGATTTTTCTTTTTTGCATTGATTTCTAACCAGGCAACATCAATCTCAATATCAAAGTGTCCTGAGTTTGCAGTGATCGCTCCATCTTTCATAACTGCAAAGTGTTCTTCGCGAAGTACATCGCGGTTTCCAGTTACTGTTACAAATATGTCGCCAACTTTTGCAGCGTCAAGCATTGGCATTACGCGGTAGCCCTGCATCATGGCATCTAATGCTTTAGTTGGATCTATCTCGGTAACTACAACATCTGCTCCCATGCCTTTTGCACGTTCAGCAACACCTTTACCGCAATAACCAAATCCAGCTACAACAACAATTTTCCCGGCAATTAAAGTATTTGTCGCACGGAATATTGCATCTAGTGTTGATTGACCAGTTCCAAAGCGATTATCAAACATGTGTTTTGTATCGGTGTCATTGACAGCGATCATCGGAAAAGTTAATGCGCCGTCTTTAGCCATTTGATGTAAACGAATTACGCCAGTTGTTGTTTCCTCACAACCAGCAGAAACGTTTGGAAGCAATTCGCGTCGAGTGGTGTGCAAAGTATTTACTAAATCGCAACCATCGTCGAAAACTAGGTTTGGTTGTAGATCTAGAGCAGCATTTATGTGTCGATAATATCCATCACGGTCAATAGCGTTATGGGCGAATACGTTAATTCCATATTCGTGAACAAGCGCGGCTGCTGTGTCATCCTGAGTTGATAGCGGATTTGATGCGCAAAGTGAAAGCTCGGCGCCGCCTGCAGCAAGAGCGCGCATTAAATTTGCAGTCTCTGTTGTCACGTGCATGCATGCTGAGATACGAACCCCAGTGAATGGCTTCTCTTTTTCGAAACGAGCACGAATCTGTGCCAGTACTGGCATGTTTCGCTCAGCCCACTCAATTCTTTTTTTGCCTTCGGCAGCAAGAGTTAAATCGGCAACATCATATTTGTCGGTTTTGTTGATGGCGGTAGCGGTCACATTAATCCTTACTCGAATTGGTCAACAGCTAAATTATTGACCAAGGTTTAGAGCGCTTACCTTACTAAGAAGTGCCGGATTTAACCTTGTGACGCCAACCAAAGCGAACCAGTGCCGCTGTATTCAAACCGCCCTGTCGGAATGATTGCGCCTAAATCTCCGCCTATGGTGATTGAACTCTCCTCGTCCATGACCCTTAGAACTGCCTGGCCGCCCCAAACGAAGGCAACCGTTTCGGTACTTATCAATTGGGATTTTGGGCCGTCGGATAACGGGAGTTGCAACAACTCCAGGTCAGGAGCGCGCCAAGATTTACCGATCGCTAGTTCTTCTGGCGCAATTAAATAACTTTCTAAACTTTTTGCCGAAACATCTGCAATTTCCAAAAATAACTTAAGATCTATCGGTTTAAGAGTTAATCCACCACGAACCACATTGTCACTTGCAGCCATAATTTCTACTCCAGTGCCGTTTAGATATGCATGGATAGTTCGTGGCGGCACGTAAATGGCTTGTCCCGGAGAGAGTTTTACAAAATTGCAAAGCAGCGTAGCTAACACATCGAGTCGTTTTGGGTAGCAGTTAGCAACCTCTAGTGTCCAACTTTGTCTGTCAGTAGGATTTTCTACTTTTTGCAAATTACCGATTAAATCAGGAATTAAATTTAATTCATCTGGTGCTCCCAATACGATATTTAAGAGGTCACTAATTGAATTTTCATTTTCAATTTTTGGAATCAGAAAATTAGAAACACTTTTGCTACCTATCGAATTAATTGTTTCGATAATTTCACTTTCGCCAGCTATCCCAATCAAAGCATAAAAATCTGACAAAGCTACAAGCATCTCTGGTTTGTGGTTTGCATCCGAAAACAATTCAGAAAATTTACCTACTTGAGATTTATTTGGATGAACCTGCAAGGATAAAGTTTGTACTACCGCCAAAATTTTTGCCAGTATTGGAAGTTTCCCATTAGGAAAATCGCCAAACCATAACTCCGCTTCAGGATGCTCACTATTTTTGTTTCCCCGATTGCCTGCTAATACTGACTTAGATCCCCACGCGTACGCTTTCACAACTCCATCAAGTTGTCTTATCTCACTCATGGTAAATTAATATCTTCTTAACGATTGCGCGCTTGATCAATAAGTAACACGGGAATTCCGTCTCGAATTGGATAAACAAGCGGGCACTTTAGGCAAAGTAGTTCAGAATTAATCTCTTCTAATGAGGCGTGGCACTCAGGACAAGCTAGGACTGCCAAAATATTGGGGTCGATACTCATTTGCCCATCCCGTTCTACTTGTTCAATTACCTGGTTCAACTTACTTGAATTTGGCAATCAATTCCAAAACTTCATCCCTCTTGGAGACCATTATTGCATCAGTATCCCCTTCGGCATTCAAGCGTAAAAGTGGCTCAGTATTTGATCCTCTTAAGTTAAACCACCACTCATCGGCAATCACCATTAATCCATCCAGCTCATCAATCTCCAGTAAATCAGAATGGTTCAGGTAATGCGATTTAACTTTTGAGATAACTGCTTGGATGTCAGAGACTTGGGTATTTATTTCTCCACTTTGTGCATATTTTGCGTAAGGCGAAAGTAATTGCGACAAAGTTGTCCCTACTTTTGAAGACCCGAGAGCAGCTAAAGTATGAAGAGCTGCTAACGCACCTGAATCAGCGCCCCAAAACTCTTGAAAATAAAAGTGGCCAGAGTGTTCCCCAGCAAAAACTGCGCCAGACTCAGCCATCATCGCTTTAATAAATGAATGACCGACTCTACTTCGAAGCGGTTTACCGCCATTAGCTGAGATTGTCTCCGGCACTATGCGAGATGAAATCAGGCTGTAGATAATGCTGGAACCTGGATTTTTGGTGATTTCACGTTGCGCTATTAGAGCACTCAACAATGAAGGGTCAACTATTTCTCCTTTTTCATTCACCAAGAAACAACGATCAGCATCTCCATCAAATGCAAGACCTAAATCTGCTTGGTTTGATAAAACGCTTGCTTGTAAATCCACCAAATTAGCGGCATCTATAGGATTTGCTTCATGATTTGGGAAAGAGCCATCTAATTCAAAAAACATTGGAATAACTTCTATTGGCAAATTAGCAAAAATTTTTGGAGCTGTATGTCCAGCCATTCCATTTCCTGCATCTATGACAACTTTTAAAGGTCTAATATTTTTACAATCAACTAATTCATTTAGGAATTGCGCATATTCAACTAGTAAATCTTGAAAAAAGACTTTTCCTTGTTTGGTTTTATCTGGTTTAGCGTAATTGCCATTTAAAAGAACTTCACGAATGAAATTCAATCCAGAATCTCGACCAATCGGTTTTGCAAATGCCTGCGCCATCTTAATTCCATTGTATGGCGCTGGATTATGACTTGCAGTGAACATTGCTCCGGGCATTTTCAAAAATCCAGTAGCAAAATAAAGTTGATCGGTCGAAGCAAGGCCAATGTTAATTACATCTGTTCCTTGTAAATTTACTCCCTCACTGAAAGCTCTGACTAAATCTGGAGATGAGGGTCTCATGTCGTGGCCAACTACTATGGAATCACTTTTTACCAGCATTGCAAATGCTTGACCAACATCAAAAACAAATTCTGGCGTTAAATAATTATCTACCAAACCCCGAACATCATAAGCTTTTATAATTTGATCAATAAAATTCAATTCATATTTCATAAACTTAATCCGATGGAAGTGCGCGCAAATGCCCTCGACGGCCAAGTGATGGGTGAATCACTTCTGTTTGCGGCGAAGCGACACTGCGAACCGCTTCAGCGATCGCAAGTAAATCATCATGAGTTGGTCCAGTTGAATACTCTTCTGCAGCTAATTTGATTAACTCCCAACCACGTGGTGGAGTTAATTTTTCTCCATGACCATTACATAGGTCGTAATTGTGTGGTTCAGCAAAAGTTGCTAGCGGTCCGAGCACCACAGTGGAATCTGAATAAATATAAGTCAAGGTCAAAACGGCTGGTTCGCTGCACCCCATTTTGGCACAGCGACGAACAGAGGGTCGCGTGGGGCGCGAAGAGCGAGAGGGCTCGTTTCGAGACATGTACATAAGGTAGTCGTTTAAATTATGAGAGTTTGGGATTGGCGCGATAATTAAAGTCAAAATTACTTTCTTGGCGTAAGTACTTCGCTATCTGAAATTGGAAGTGCTGATCTCTCAATTGCGGTAACAGGCCTAATTGCCATTACCCCGAAACCTCGAGAATCCAATACTGAAAAACTTGCATAGACCGGTTTAGCCCCGGGAATTATTCGCATTGAGATCACATTTGATGGGATTTTCCACGTGTCGATTCCAGACAAGTTTTTCCGAGTTATTTTCTTCCGATTTGAAGTTGTTTCAACTACAACAGAGTTTGCTTCCGTATAAACATTAAGCCTCATCCCGATTGCAGGCACAGTGATTGCTTCAATATTTTGCGGATTGATCGCTTCACTTCCAGAACTCCAGGCAAAGTCAGAGAGCGATCCCCTTACGCTAGAAAAGACTGATGCCACTATTGGCTCAGTTGCATCAATCTGCAGAGCGAAAAAGTTACCTTTAGGGATAGACGAGAAAGGTAGTTGCACAACTTTTCCAGCTGGAATTCTTACTTCTGCCAAACCTAGTGGTGAATAGATTCCAGATTTTGCTAGATAAGTCACTTTGACCAATGCATCGGTTTCCCCTGGGACAAGCAAGCGTAAAAATTGTGAGTTAACTTTTTTGCTCTTTGATTTTCCAATCACTGAAGTTATAAAAACATTCTTATTTGGGTCGGCATTTGGAGTTACAAAATCTCCTCCCAATTTTGCAAGACCCTTTTTCCTTTCATCTATTAAAACCGCAGAAAATCTTCCAGCTCTAGCAATCAAATGGAAAGCTAGTGACTTCTTCTTAGTTATCAAAGAGTTAAGTTGAACTATTCGCGTGCTCTGAGCTGAGATAACTAAACTTTGGTTACTCTCTTTTCCATCTTCGCTCCAAATCTCTAGATCAATTACCGCTTTACTTTGATTTGGGTTCATAAATTGAAAATATCCAATGCTAGAAATCGTAGATAATCCCCCCAAAAACCATTTTTCACTGATCGCCGGCGTGCACTGAGTAAGACCTATCCAGCTTTGTGGTTTAACGGCTACAAGTAGTGGACTTACCCCAAGTCCCTCAACCTCTTTTGAATAACTACCCATTTTTATTGAAGAGGTTTTTTGGCTTTTGAATTTTCTTACACCCTTTTTAACGGTTGCAACCCCTCGATTCTTGGTCGATAAATAAACAACTGAATTAACTCCTGAAGGTTCTGCAGGACAGATAGTTGGAGATATATTTTCGCTATATTTCCTAATCTCCGGACTTGCTGAAAAAAGTTGCGCCAGAAGCACGATAAAAATTGCCGCGATGGCTATTGCCTGAATGCGGCTGATTCTCATCTCTTGTAATTTAATCATCGGGCTAGCTCACTGTCAGAGAGTTGAGATCTCTTTCTACCGCGCGGAAGAGCGAAGAATATTATTAAGCCGATTGTCATTAGCTGTAACGAAATTCCGGCTCTTTGCAAAGGTCCATCATGCACTAACAAAGCATCACCGGGAGCGTCCACCTTGAATTTTGTTAACCCATCCGAAGTTATTTGTCCTTTTGCAAACTTTCCATCTACGAGCAACCGCCAACCATCACTAAATTTTTCTGCAAGTAAAACTTCGCCTGCTTTTGGAATTTTAAAATTAGCTGAAATCCGATTGGCAGGAAGTGGAATTGGCTCTTCGCCAGCGGTAGTGAATTTTATTCGGGCAGAATTTCCAGCAATTTTCCAAAGTACTCCATCTTTTGTAGCTGATAATCTTACCAATCCCCCAACACCATCTATTTTTCGGGCAACTTCTTTATCTACTGGTTCGTTTAAGAAGATATATCTGACACCGTAATTTGCTAACTGTTCACTTGGACGTTCTCCTGCTCCATCAACAATTTCTGAAACAATTTTCGAAATAACCGGATCCTCTTTATACATTAAATCCATCTCGCCAAAATAGAGATCACGCTCTCGAAGTAATGCATACGAAACACTGGTCCCAAGACCAGTCTGTTCGCTTTGTAAAATTAAAGTTCGAGATCTTTCCTCGCCTGCGGTAGCTGCTGCAACAAATGGTGGAATTATTTGTAAGTTTCCAGTGCGTGTAGGGCTATCCGCTCCGGGCAGAAGCCACCATACTGAAAGTGCAAGGGTGGAATAAATCGCAACAGTCGAAAGTATTGCAGTTGAGATATGTCTATATCCGAAATTCGAATTTTGTAATCGATATACCAAGCCATTTAACATTTTACTTAATGCGAATATGCCGAAAAAATTAGCTAGTGCAAGGCAAGCCCCTGGCCAAACTCTGGCATGTAGTGAATCTCCGTTGGTATGGATTGCAATCGCCATGAAGATTGCACTACAACTTGTCGAGACGAGAGTTAGAACACCTAAGAGGACTGCATGTGTCGAGCGAAGTGCAATCAAGCCCACTAATGCGGTAATTCCTAAAATAAATATTGGTGGGGATCCAACGCCGCCAGGATTACCTATTAAAACCTGCCAAGGTTGACCAACTTCACTGCTTATTCCACTTTCCATTAGCCACTTAGTAGGGTGTAAAAGTGCATTAGTAGACCAAGGGGCAAGAGCTCCGACGCTTGTGAGCGTAATAATCCCGAATTTCTGAAGTCGTAAGTAGAAAATAATTGAGCGCCACTTTGAATGAAAAATCAAAAAAATCATAGAAGCTACACCAATTAAGAAAAATGGCGGGCTAAGTGAAACTAATAATGCAAATAGACCACTCAAAAACGCAACTTTGCGCCAACTTATAGTTTCCGGAGTGTGTATTTGCTTTGCGCCGAGTGCGCATAGAGGTAAAAGAATTATAAATAATAATGTGCCGATCCGACCTGATGAGATTGATGTGATCACTAAAGGATTTAAAGAATAAAGCAAAGCTCCAAGTGCGGAGTTGCCGTTAGATAGATTTCGGTCCCTTAGAAATGCGAAAAAAGTTGCGGCAGCTAATACTGGTCCAAATAAAAATATGATTGTTACTAGAAGTGAGACGTTTCCAAGAGTAACAACCGATAAAAAAGACAACAAGGGAAGGATTGGCAAAGCTGGAGTGTTAGTTCCCAAAGCCACTGCGTGCCACGAGTCGCTGTAGATTCGCATTAATTCGCTCGCACCAGATGGCATTTTAAGTAATGTGCCGCCAGAAATATCTCCCAATCGATGTCTTCCAGCGATTAAAGAAATGAAAGTTAAAAAAAGCAAAAGTATTGGCAAAGGCCTAATCAATACACGCAAAGATTTAGGCTTGCTTTCAGAATCCATTAAATCAGCTTCATCATTTATGGGTTCAGTAATTACTGCAGTAGGTGCACTATCAGTGCGTCGTAAAATTAGGTCTCGTAAATTTTCAAGTGGGACAATAATCTGATCTCGCCAAGGAGCCAGATAAGGTCGAACCACTCTGGATGGAAGTAAGCGTGTCAACTTGCGACGTTTTCTAGCTTTTCTGAGAATATCCAAACGCGAAAAATTCAATGCAATTGCAGCTATTTCATCTAATGCATATCCCGGTAATTTTGCTAGCAAATAACCTGCAGCTCGTAATATTGCAGTAAATAGCAACCGGATTGAAACCCACGGCAGAATTAATCGCGGTGCGTTAACTAAGAGCACGTATGCTGCATGTCGGCGATCTAATAAATGTGGTCGGTGAAGAGGCGCACCTTCTACATCTACTTCGCGACGTTCTGTTGCGACAGCTTCTGCATGGTAAACAACTGAGTCAGTTACACAAATAACTGAATAGCCGGCAACGTGCGCGCGCCAACCAAGGTCAACATCATCTCTAAATAAAGTTAGATGCGGATCAAATCCGCCTAACTCCTCAAATAAATCTCGACGAATCAATGCACCAGCAGTGCTGACTGAAAGTACATTTCGAATTCCATCATGTTGACCTTGATCTCGTTCGCGCGATTCAAGGCCAGTCCAACGTGCACCATTAATTCCAATACTTACTCCGACTTCTAGTAAGTAGCCGCGGTCACTCCAACCACAAATCTTTGGGCCTGCTATGCCCACCTGTGGACGTTGACTTACTGCTTCAAGCAATGCGGCGAGCGCTCCTGGGGCAGGTGCGCAATCGTCATGCAACAACCAAAGCCACTCATCTGATCCATCGCCACCACCACTATTACGGCCAATCTCAGGCAATGTCTCAACTGCGATCGCTACTGCTTCGCCAAAACCGCGTTCGCGCTCTAATTCAATTAATTGCAAGCCAGAGTTGGAAATCAATTGCCGCGAACTATCGAGAGAGCCAGTGTCGGCTACAACTACTTGATTGGCTGGCCTGGTTTGTGAAGAGATTGCAGCTACAACTTCAGGAAGCCAGCGGGCACCATCATGGGTGACCAAAATCGCTGTGACAGTTAAATCCGAATAAGTTTTATCGGGTTCGGGCGCTAATAGCCCCTCTGGAGTACTCATAACAACCCCACCTTACGGTGCTGGCTTACTGGGCGGTAATCACCCAAGTGAACCCAAGTGAGCGCAAGATTAAGCAGGACGTCGCTTTAACCGGCGTCTTTCCCGCTCAGACAGTCCGCCCCAAATACCAAAACGCTCATCATGGGCGAGGGCGTATTCAAGGCATTCAGTACGTACTTCACAGGAGAGGCAGACCCGCTTTGCTTCACGGGTAGAGCCTCCTTTTTCAGGGAAGAAAGCTTCTGGGTC
>Ga0214919_10006545_pt1 | contig 15985 bp, 16 predicted proteins | sample LL1503_MetaG_FD_177994 | JGI IMG/M metagenome (GOLD analysis project Ga0214919, IMG submission 177994) | Freshwater microbial communities from Lake Lanier, Atlanta, Georgia, United States - LL-1503 | ecosystem: Environmental > Aquatic > Freshwater > Lake | place: USA: Georgia | collected... | reverse complement strand
GCTTTTTCTTCTTCTTCAGTTAGTATTTTTCCTTTTGATATAGTAGTGGTTCCAGGTTCAATACGAATCAAAGATTTTTTTTCTCCATGCTTTGTTTCTTCTTTAAATCCTTCTTTTTCACTAGATATTCTTCCTTTATATATAATAGTTGATCCGGGTTCAATTCTCTCCAATTTTTTTTCGTTATTCATTTTTATATTAAGAAATAAATTAAAATTCTTTTATTTTTGGATTTTGGATATTTCTTTTCGGTCATAAACGTAAAAATCAAATGGATTTTTTCTTAACATCATCTTATGTTAAGAAAATCAAGCACTTTTTTTTGTTTCAACTCACGCAATGCCTATGAATTTAAAGTTCTCTTTTTTTCTAACGCACATTCCATCTCTATCTACAAATTTATTCTTTACGCATTCCTCATCAATCATACAGTCAAAATTATCCTGACAAGAACCTTGAGTAGATTGTGGTTTTGCTTGATAACAAGGTTTTCTACATTGTTCTTCATTTTTTGCAACCAATCCTTTTATAGAGCACAATTTCGTTGAATCATATTTACTCATGCAACTTCCATCACAAAAGTATTGTTTTTCTCCATAAAAACCGTAATTTTTAACACATTTGTAACAATTATCTATTGTTTCTTCAAAAGGCCATCTACCCGTATTTTCGCAATTTCCTACATTAGGAGTATATGATTGCATTTGATTATAATCCAATGGATTTGTTCCGGCACTATTGGTGTATGCTTTTTCTATATTCATGTAATCGGTTCCTATGATATATTCAGAGTTGTTTGTTTGATTATCCATTTTATATTTTATTTATAAAAAGAAAAAAACTTTTAATGAATTATTGATTGAAAAATATTTGTTAAAGGGTCAAATTCTTTTCTACATAAGGGACACGTATGATTTAATTTAGACCATTCTATCAATGGTTTTGTATAAAAAGAATGATCACAATCCAGTTTAGTTACATAAGATAACCCATAAGAATTTTTTCCTGGTCTTAGTCTGGTGAATGTTATGCCGCAAATTTTATCTTTTCCCCATTTTTTTTCATACCAAAACTTGTTCATTTATACTTTAAAAAATGAAAAAAATGAAAAAAAATCATACAACATTAACAAAACTTTCAGATATATAATAAAAATGACTGATTTCATTTTATTATATAAAGAACTTTTTATAAGCGAAAAAATTAGAAGAAAAAGTCGCGTCTTAAACATTTTTTTTGAAAATAGTTCAAGTATATTCCATCCGAGTTACATCACTGAAAACGAAAAACATATTTCGGATTTACAAATTTCATTTGAAACTGTTGTCTATAACGACGATATCAAAACATTTGATTTTCTAGACGAATTTGAATACGACATTATCATTTTCACAAATCTTTTTTCATATCATTCTCGTTCTGAATGTGAGTGTATTTTAAACAAGGTTTCAGATAAAAGCGAAAAATCTAAGTTCATGTTTATCAATGAAATTATAACTGCTGAATACTATTCATTCACGACAATATCATATCTAAGGGATATATTATTCAACATCACAAACTACAATATCGGGCGAACTATTTTACTAAGAGAAGTTTATGATATACTCGGGGAGAATAATTTCAAAGTTCTGGATGCCACAAGACTTGATACTGATACTAGAATCCCATCATATCCAATAGAATATTTTTTGATTACAACTTGTGTTCGGTATTTGAAATAAGTACTTGATTCATTGAGATATATATAAGTTTAAAAAAAAAAGGATAATAAATAACATCATGAATACAAAAAAAATTCAAGAAGACGATGAAAACATTTCAATTGCTCAACATAGTGGAAAAAAAAGAAAAATTCAAGACGATGAAAGCATTTCAATAGGTCAACATAGAGGAAAAAAAAGAAAAATTCAAGACGATGAAAGTATTTCAATAGGTTGTCAGACTGGAAAAAAAAGAAAAATTCAAGAAGAGGAACATAATTGTAATTTTGTTCCTAGAAAAAAAATGAAGATTGATAAACCGTTTGAAATTAACATGGACGATTATGTTAAAGCAAGACGAGATCTATTAATATATATATAAAATGAAATAAAAAAAGAATTGATTATTTTACTCGTCGTTTCTTAATAGATTTCTTTAATTTTCTTTTACTCTTCTTTTTCAATATGCTATGATTATTATCAATAACTTTATTCCCTAAAAAATTATGTAGCTGTTGTTCATTTGTAAAGTTCTTTTCAATATTTTTACCTTGACGATGATCAATTTCTTTATATGTTGCATTAAATTCTTTGTTATTGTTATTGTCAATTGAATTTTTAATCAATTGAATTTTATGATTATTATTGTCAATATACGTAATGTTACTGCTACTACTATGATAATATTGCATTTTTTTATTATATGTAAGGATATAATAAAAAATTAAAAAAAAGTTCTAAGTCTATAATTTTTTAGGTATCAAGACCTAAACAATATCATCACCCTGACAGCATCTCTCGTTGCTATAATAAGATAAAGTCTGTAAATAATTCCAATATTCCAAATCTTTTTTATAGTTATTTATATTTACATCATCTTCGGAATTAAGGAAATCAGAATTATTGGAATTCAGATAGGGAAAAACCGGTTTGGGTAAATCCTTTTTGAAATAAATTTTACGAAAACAAACAATACATATGAAATGTTCACAAAATAGACGTTTTACACAACATGTATTCTCCTTTGAGCAAATATTACATTCTTCATTATTCTGCATTTGTAACTGTTTGTCATCAAATGGGATATTAGTAATACACTCTTCGCAGAAACCACCAGAATCCTTAACTTCAAATTTGTAACAAACTGAATTATTTTTACACTCATCCATTTTACTTGGCATTAAACGACAGTAATCACCTGAACAAACAAATCTCTGTGACATTTTTTTTTGTAATATTTACTCTTTGTCTTTATAACATTTTTTCTAAGAGATCTTAATTATACAAATTTAAATTTTGCTCAACGTTTGTTGTTTCTTTAATGAAAGAATTTGTAAGCAGTAGTTCATCTATATTTTCTTTCCAATTTGTTCTGTATCTGAATAAAAAATTTACAATTGCCGACATTGTTATTTTCTGATTTTTTATCATGTCATAAAAATCTTCAAATGTCGTAGTTTTATTAGATCCTTCCGGATTCTTCATCATGTCAATAAATAATTTCTGAATATTGATTTTGGTTGGATAATCTATTTTTATAATTTTATCAATTCGTCCGATTCGTAATAATGCATGATCCAATTTTTCCGGATGGTTTGTTGTTAAAAACGTTATGATTCCATGTTTATACAAAACGCCATCCATTACATTAATAAATTGACTGAATGTAATTGATGGCGCATCTGTGCCTATTCTCTTCTCAAAAAAACTATCTATGTCTTCAATTAATAAAATTGTATTTTGTTCTATTCTCTTGATTGAATTCAAGAGTGCTGAATTGTCAAAATTTTTCTGAACAGATAATATAGAAAGATTCAACTTAAAATGATTACATATTGATTTTATAAGCGATGTTTTTCCACTCCCTGGTATTCCTGTCAATAAAAAGGTTTTTTTATATGGTATCCCAAATTTATTATATTCATCTTCATTTCTTATAAAAGAACTAATATCATCTAATAATTTTTGTTTAATATTTTGATCTATATAAATCGTATCTAATTTACGCTGTTCAATTTTATTATACAAAGACCAATCGCCATACTCATTTGTTACATATATATTCAATAAATTATTACTATTCTTGTCTTTTAGTTCATTTGTTAAATCTATCAATGGTTTTTCTCCATCGTTACAAGAGATTATCAATCTCTTAAAATATTTAATTCGCTCTTCGCCTCGGGGATTCCCTTCTTCACGATAATTTATATGTATTATAAAATCCTTATATGCAAAATCATATTCACCAAATCCAATACAAATAGTTTCTTCTCCACATCTACTTCTTTTAATGATTACATTAGATAATTCATTAATTAATTGACATTTATTTTTATATATGTATTCCAGGAATTCATTTTGCGAAGACTCATTTTCAATTTCGTAATTCATTTAGATAAGACTTTATTATAAATCCTTATCATTTTAAATTAATTTTTCGTTTACTTGATCTTCTTAGTTTATTTGATCTTCTTGGTTTACTTGATCTTCTTGGTTTATTTGATCTTCTTAGTTTACCTGATGATCTTCTTGGTTTACTTGATCTTCTTAGTTTACTTGATCTTCTTGGTTTATTTGATGATCTTCTTGGTTTATTTGATGATCTTCTTAGTTTACTTGATGATCTTCTTAGTTTACTTGATGATCTTCTTGGTTTACTTGATGATCTTCTTAGTTTACTTGATCTTCTTCCATCACTTTTCATATTTGTTTTATCAACAAGTTTATACAAATAAATATATCCATTACTTAAATATGTTTTATCATCTGGAACAAGAGAAAATTTGTCATCATTATATTTTGCAAATGGTTTTCCTTCAAAATTAAATGTTTGAAAAAAATAATGACCATGCTCAATTGTATCACCAGTATGAATTATGCAAGAATCAAGTTTATATGTTTTGTTTTTTATTTTAATGTAATTATTAGGAATTATGTTATCAAACATTTTTCTCACTAAACTATTTACTATACCAAATTTATCTGTTGCAACATATGTTTTAAATCTTTTTAACATAATTAACAAATTATCGTCGGAATTTTCTATTTTTAACTCTTGTTTCATACTTGTTGTGCCGGGAGGAGGAGGATCATCTGTCATTTCTGTAATAAGTTCATTTCTTTCCTCAAATATCTCAAATTTTTGTATTAAATTTTCAATATAACAATCTTTATTGATTAGAGGAAGTGATAAAAATTCTTCTTCAATAAGTGGACGAGACTCATTATTATGGGGTATTAGATAATCACCATAATATAAATTGGTTTTAATATGCAAAGTTGATTTTGTATTTATTACTTCTTCATTTAATATCCTCTGAAACAGTTCTTGACAATCGTTTTGTGAATTATAAGATCTTTCTGGAAAATATTGTTTATAAATATTTTTTGTTAATCGTCTTAATTTATCTTCAAATTGTAAATTTGTCATATCGGTTTTTAATGTTGTATCAAAAAAATAAGAAATTGGATTCTCTATTAATTTTTGTGGATTCATTCTATTTAATATCTGAAGAAATGAATTGATAAAACAAGTTGCGCCAAAATTACGAAATAATAAAAGTGATTCTCCACAATATTCACAAGTTTTGTAATTTCTATTATTATGATTACAATTTTTGCATTTTTTGGAATTCTCAAAATCAACAGAAAACTCATTAAACTTTTCTGTGTGTAATCCTCCTCCACATATTGCACATTTTGTCGAATTTTGATCGTTTTTATATGTGCAAGTCGGACATGATTTTTCGTTTGTTTCAAGTTTGACACCGTCTTCTATCAAATCATCCCCGCAAATTTTGCAAATATCTGATTCATTATTTTCAGTTCCGCATGTTTTGCATCTATATACACGAAAGGCAATAATACCTTTCGTATCCCATTCTGGTGATGATTTACTCCCTTTCTCTTCAGAAGGATTTTTTTCACATATATTACAATCTTCTTTTTTACCATCACGAGCCACAGTTATGTCAACCCAAACACGATCTCCAAATCTCAATCTCTCGGACGTCTCTAGTCGGAAGAATCCAACGTTTCTACCGTTCTCTGCAGGGGCAACGAGTGGAACACTCACGTCAATCTGAGCATTGGGGGCAGCGGGCGCGACCTCAATGAATGCAGGAGCTCCCATCGAGTTGCCTCCATTAGGCACAAGTTTCACACCATGCCACGACACCTTTCCATTGTTTTGCAAGCGCCAGGTCTTCACGAACTTGGTATTAGGCCTCAAAATAGTGCCATCAGGAGTGGTGATATCGCACACGTACAGAGCGCTGGGTCTAGCAGGGGCGGTGGGTCTAGCAGGGGCGCTGGGTGCTAGATCTACAGGAGTTGAAGGGGTAGTCTTGGCTTCCTCTGCTTTTTCAGAATCTTTTCCTTCGCTTTCACCACCTATAATGCTTTCATAAATATAGTTAACTATATCTACAAATTCTGAATCTTTTACTCTATTTTTGATAACCGGAGCAGAATTAACATAATTTTTTTTAGGAAGTTTAACTTTAGGTTTTCCACATTCGCATTTATCGGAAAATGGATCTTGCTTTTTTCCACAAAGATACATGCATCCTTTATATTCTTGTGACATTTCTTTTTCTAATGGAGTCGTAACCGGAGCAGTTGTCGTAACCGGAGCAGAATTAACATAATTTTTTTTAGGAAGTTTAACTTTAGGTTTTCCACATTCGCATTTATAGGAAAATGGATCTTGCTTTTTTCCACAAAGATACATGCATCCTTTATATTCTTGTGACATTTCTTTTATTTTTATTATATAATATAATAAAAATAAATTCAAATTAAATTAAATTTTTTTACGATTCTAATTCCTCACAGATACTTTTATAATCCCGAACGCCTTTTGGATACCCATAACACCATAGAATTTCATCTCCTTTTTTAATATTTGTAGTTGCTTTCAATTTATACAAAACAAAATCACCTTCAACCAATTTTGCCTTATCCTTCGTTTTTTTGAAAGAATTTATAAAATCTAGTTCACAATTTTCTTTTTCATTGATTGATGGTTCATTTGAAAAATAAGCCCAATATGTTATTCCATTTTTTGTTGGCGTCCTCAAACTTTCAACACACAAATTTCCTGATAAATTATTAATAACAGTTCCTTTTTTATTATGTAATGTAACAGAATATGTATCATTTAAAATTTTCTTTGAACTTTTATATACTTTAACAAAATAATATGATATGACTTCACCTTTTTTTATATTTTTATTGGCGAAAAGTCCAACGCGTTTGTTTTTCATTTTTTTCAAAGTTGTTTTCAAATCATCTAAATTTGGAGTATTTTCTTTAATATAATCAATATCTAATAAAAAATCCAGTTCAGATGACTTTTTCTTTGACTTTTTCTTTGACTTTTTTTTCCTTGGTGATGACATCTCTTTTTTTATTATAAGAAATATCTAATAAAAAAATCTAAAAAAAACACAGATATTTAGTTAACAGATGTCATTGATACTAATTGTCTCTTAAAACTACTACTATTGTCTTCTATTTCCATGATGCTTTCTTGAGGACCAACCATTATCTCGTACTTTGTAATGTCTGATGTTCCATTTATATTTCCATCTTTACACCATTCAGTTGCTATTTCAACACTTCTGATTTTAATCCCGGCATCAACCATAAAAGATATAAGTTTCTTTGCTTCAACATCTTTATTTATTTCACCATTGCTATTTTTATATTTGAAAATATTTCTGCTTGAATCAGTACATTTATATAAAAGATTTCCTTCTTCATCTTTTAAGATTGAATCCACTACAAATTTAGCAAGTCCTTTCTGACCATCAACTACATGATTTACATTTAGTCTATTTTCTATTGCATTTTTAATTGTTTCTAGATTATTAAAATCAAGACTAGACACTATATTCAGATTGTTATTCGTTGTTGTGTTAGAAACTACAGTAGTAGGACGATCAATAGCTTTATTTGCTATTTTATCTAGTTTATCTTGGAGATCTCTAAGTTGTTCCTTGTAGTTGCTAATTTGCTCTTTGTAATTTTCAATCTGCGTGTTAGCTTTAATAATATTCTTGTCTTTTTCAATTAATTCTTTATCAGTTCGTTCCTTAAGTTCAGTAAAGTCTTTATCAGTTCGTTCCTTTAGTTGGTTAAATTCTTTGTCTGTTAGTTCCTTCAGTTCGCTAAATTCTTTATCTTTTTTTTGATAGCAACAATTTAAATGATTAATTAAACTTTGTTTTGAGGACAAAATATTATTGCAATAATCACATTTAAACTCATCTTTTTTTCGTCCTTCGCATTTTTTTTTATGAACTTCTAAATTTTGTTTAGTTGAAAAGCTTTTTTCACAAAGAGAACATTTATTTTCTTCTTTATCTTCAGCGGGTTCTATTTTACCTTGAATTATAAGACAATATTTAGCTTTGTTCTTATGATTATTTAAAGCTGATTTTGTTTTAAAATTAGCATTGCAGTGTTCGCAATTTTTAGAATTCATTATTTACGTTTATTATATACAAAAATATACTTTAAATTGAAAATTTATGATTTTATGATTATTTTAAAGATTTTTAAAGTTTGTTTTTAAAATAATCATAAAAAAAAAAATCATCAAAATGACATTTTTTGGAACCTTGAATTCGTGCTTTAAAATATATGATTCAAAATCAAAAAACAAATTTTTTTGATTTTTTGTTCAAAAAAAAATTTTTCAACACACATTTTTAATTTGTGTGTGGAAACTATTTTTGTGGGATACTTTTTTTAAAAAATATTTAGTTAGTAGGAAGTCATTGATACTAACATTTTTTATTTATAAAAAACCAAAAAAAAGTAGTAAAAAAAAGAATGTTAATAAATGATTTCTTTCAATTCATTCAAGAATTTCTTCATGGTAAATGTTACATTATTTTCAGTTTCAATATTGGATTATTTTACATCGAAAGAATTTCGTTCAAATGATAATATTATAAATTTCAATGTTGTCTTTTTAATTTCTTTATTAAGAAACTTCTTTTTTTTGAATTGTATTGGAAATTTTACAAAGGATAAAGTCTTTATAGGTGGAAAAGATAGAGAATTAATTTTAGAAAAATACAAAACTGAATTTCATATTTATTTATTATCAAGCACTATTATTGAATCTATAACAAATTTACTACTTGAACATTATTTTTTTTATGATAACAGTAACGACATTCTTTATTTTATTCCAATTTCATTCGGTTTTGAACTTTTATTTGACTTTTTTCATTACTGGTCTCATATAATATTGCATTCAAATAAATATCTATATCAACTAATACATAAACACCACCATAAATTTTCTCACCCAATTCCATTAATTACATTTTATCAACATCCATTGGATTTGATAATTTCAAATTCGATTCCATCTTTTCTTTCATTTTTTATAATCAATAAATTATTTAGAATTAACATTTCTGAACTATTATTTAAACTCATCATGACTTACAAATCATTTATTGAGATTTCAGGACATTGTGGTAAAGAAACAAAAACATCATCATTTCCTCAATGCATTTGGCTCCCTAGATATTTAAATATTGAATTATACGCAAAAAATCACGACTTACATCATACTTCAAATAACTGTAATTATAGTAAACGATTTTCTATATGGGATAAATGTTTCGGAACTTATTGCACTTCATAAAGACCAACGCCCAGACCAACATCAACAACCCATTCTTTTTCCAATATCTGATTTTCTATAGTATTTTTCGCATCATTTAAAAGAGATATTAGATATTCTATGTAATTTTCGTACTTTATTTCTAAGACAAAATTGTAATCTCGGCTTCCATTTCTTATCAACGAAACCTTCTTTTTTTTGTTAAGAATTTTAATCTTCTTTTCAAGACAGCATTTTTTTGTTACACAAATCGGGGCCTCACAATTCTTTTCCCATTCGTCATCCCGATCATCCATATTAATATCATTTTTGTCATCATCGTTTTCGTATTTGATTTCTCTAATATTCAAAAGAGTTTTTCTTAAATTTTCTAAAATATGATTGATTGTATCCAATTTGTTATCAGTTACTTTCATGCAATCCAACGAACTTTTAATTGGTAATAATTTAATTGATTCAGCGCGGTCATTTTTTCCATAGCTTTGTTTCATTCTAATTTTATATTTTAGATAGTTTGCAAAAATTGGTTCAAATGATTTAGCTTCTTCTTCATATTCCTTAAGAATGATATCCAATTCATCATTAGTAATACCAACCTTGTTATTCTTTTTAATTTCTTTCAAACCAAAAAAACCTCCGATTATGCGATATTGATTATAAACTTCTTCTGAACTCCCATCATACTTCTTAGAATTTTCAGCAAAAAAAACTCTAGCCATTTTTTATTTTTTTTAGTATAAAAAGTAAAAAAAATCATTTTTTATATTTATTTCCGAGACTTCTTTCGTTTCTTAGACTTTTGTTTCTTAGACTTTTGTTTCTTAGACTTTTGTTTCTTAGACTTTTTGGATTTTCTCTTTGAAGACTTTCTCCCATCTGTTTCAGGCGCTCTGATAAAATGTTTTGGCTCTTTTAAGTATTCGTTCATATCTGCATCTATCAAATAATCTAAATATTGTACATGTTTATCGCTTGTCAGACTTTTATGATGAGCATCTAGAAGATTTTTACTGTAAAACAAATCTTCCACTGTCTTAAATATTCTATCTACTAACACATATTTTAATCCTTCTACATAGTTTCTATATAGGAAATTTATGATATTATTATCTTCACGGTCGTCTGGTAAAAGCCACGCGTCATCTCCTAAAAATAATGTATTAATTTTTGGTAAAGCCATTATATCAATAAGAGGTGCATATCCTTGTATATAAATCGAATCAGTGTTTTGAAGTAATTTATCTAATACAAGATTCTTTGTTTTCGGATATATATTATTATAGAAGTAATTCAGTGTTACGTTATCCTTCTTTCTTAGGAATACCATAAATTTATCATCTGCATTTTCCTTGACAAATTCAAAACCACTGTCGCTGAAATGTTTCTTTAGAGAAATATCGAGGAAATGATTTCTTCTAAAGTTGATATCTGTCTTGTATTTATTTTCATCATCTGAGTTTATTATATCTTGGGGTATATATAATATTTCTCTGCTTTCTCCTTCAGTATCTGGAAATGTATCGACATATATCCATTCTTTTATAAATTGTAGTTTGAGTGTTGGTTCTAAGTCATTAGATGCTCCTATATACAAACAACATTTATTCATTTATTTATAATGTATTTTTTTTTAACTAATAGAAATATTTTATTTTCTTTTTTCAATAAACAAATATTCTCCATCTTTTTTAAGAACATTAAATCTATCAATGTTTCTTTCAATAAATATTTCTAAACCATCAAATACATTGACTCCAAGTATTCCTGAATTTCTCAATGCATTGTTAAAACACACATTCAGAATTGAAAACAATACTAAATTATTTTCATTCATTTGATTCAGTAAAATAAAATCATATTTTCCACCATAAAAACAATCATTGTTCAACAATACATTTTCAAGTACTACATTGTTGTCTTTTTTAATAAATTCAATTCCACTAAATTCTTCTTGAACCATTACAATTTCATTATCACATATTGAAGTTAGACTGAAATTTGTAGTCATCAATTGAGTAAGAATATTCTTTTTCTGATTTAATTTATGATTGTTTATTTCAAGAATTTTAGAAGTTTTTTTATTACCTTTGAAAATATAATAATTTAATATCTGTTTATCAATTTCAACACTAAAAATTACTTGTTCTTCTTTATCAGAATTTAAGCTTTTTTTTACAGTTTCTACTTGTTTAATTCTCTCTTCTAGAAAAACAATGTCATCTTCTTGATTCAAAACAAGTTTCAATAAATCATTCGCTCTGTTTTTCCAGTCTTTATTTTTAGCCCATGAATAATTTGTTTCTATCAATTGTTTTTTAGTTTCAAGATCGCATGAAAATAGTTTTTCTAATGCTTCGTCTTTCCATTCCGATGTATATGGATCGCCTTTAATAATAATTCCGCGATCTCCAACAGTCTCATTTAAAGCTGCTAAATCATTCGTAATAACTAAAGTTTTACTAATAGCTGCTTCAACAGCAGTTAAACAAAATGTTTCTAAAAATGTACAGGGATAAAACCATATATCTGCCGAATACCAAGTTTTTGCTAATTCTTTTTTAGAAGTCCATCCTTTATAAAAAACATTATGTTCTTTATTTATCAATATAAGATTTCGTATTTCTTGAATTTCATCCTTCCTTACTGAATTTACCCATTTATTATCTAAATCACAATGAATATGTAAAGAAGCCGATGGATATTTTTGGATTATTGAAGGCCACATTTGTAATAATGGCAACAATCCTCTATGGGCAAATGAAGAATATATGAATTTATAAGGAATCTTTGAATTTACACCATCCTTGTTTTCAAACGAAGTGATATCAATTCCATAATTAAAAACCTTAGTTAAATGTTTCATATCGTCAAACATTAAATTGAATTGGTCAGCATGCCATTGAGACAGACAAAAAATATTTCTGAGTCGTTCATTTTTGATTATAATTTCTCCATTTGGAATTAAATCGTGTAAAATCAAATATACATTTTCTACATTATTGGAATTGTAAGTCACCGGTAAATATTCTGGATAACGACTAATTATTGATGTGTGTATTTTGTTATGCTTCAAAAAGGATGAATATTTGTCTAGACTCAAATAAGTTACATTTTCAAATACTTCTTCATTTTTACAATTGCAAAATACATAGACATCAAACAAGTTAGATTGTTGAATATATCTTGACATTTCAATAATAAATGTTTCCGATCCACCAACTCCATTAGATAAAATGTCACTTCCATTCCACGGTTCAAATCCTCCATCTGCAACAAAAGTAAAAATCGGTTTTGTTGCTGATAGCGGAACTATATTAGGATATTCAGTTACATTCAATAACTTCAGAAAAATCTTATTCCAGCATTTGACAGTATAATAATCAACCGAATTATCATCTTTATTACTTGTTAAAAATAAATGACTTGCGTCAAGACCTAATTTATTATCACCAATAAGAAAACAAATTTCAGATAAAAATTTCGGCAAAAAATAAAAAGATAAAGTGGGTTTTAAACTATACTGACAATGAATTGGATAACCAATTTCAAATCCTTTTTTCATATACTCATATGCTTTCAAGAAATCTTTATTCATATAATGATGAATTCCAATAAAATATAAACTTTCAGGACGAGATTTATCAAGGTCATATGCTTTCATATAAAGAGATTCACATTCTTCCCAAGGTTTGTCTAATTTGAAATTACAAATTCTAGCGGCTTCAAAATAGGCATCAATTTTTTCTTGAAGAAATCCTTCATCGGAATGTTCAGTTCTTTTTATAAAAAATTCTAAAGCCAATTCAGGCTTGTTTAATAAATTATAAGTTTGGGCAAGGTAATACAATGCTCTAGAATCTTCTGGTTCTTCATCAACCATTTCATATAATATTTTAAGGTCATATTCTTTTCTATCCATAGTTCGTTTTTCCATATACTCCGAACGGACATCAAAAATGTGAGCATGATGAATCGGTATTATAACATTGATATTATTTTTAGGATTCAAGACTTCATGTAATTTATAAATATATCGGACTCCGCTCTCAGATTTAATAATGCGATTTGAACCATATTCAGTGTCGTCGCTTTTGATATACATACTAAATGAATCCGAAAATTGGTCACCTCTAACAGTATTCAAAAATGTTCGTAGATTTTCTTTTAAAATGTAAGTATCATCTAAAATCAAAATAAATTTGGATTCTTTACCGCATAAATCTAAACAACGATTTCTGCTATCACGAAAATTTATGAATGGTTCTTGAAAAAGTTGTCCTTTCTTTTTTCCAACTAATACTTTATTTATAATTTCAATCGTATTATCTGTGCTTCCAGTATCTAAAATTGTCCAGCTATCAAAATATGGGAGATTTTGTGTTAGAACATCTTCAAATACATCCCCGGCATTTTTTACTATCATACTCAAATGAATAAGATTGTCGTATTCAAATTTTCTCATATCATTGGTTAAGAAATAATGAAATTTTGATATAAACGTTTTGATGAAACTATGATTAACATATATTACATAGTTTGAATCGGACAAATCATAACTAGTAAAATTTTTTAAATCATCAAAATCTTCATCATCTTCATCAATTTTTTCAGTTGATGTTTCTTTTACGATAACTAATGAATTCTTGAATTTTTTTATAGGCAAATTAAAATTATTATTATTGATGAAGATTATTGGAGGTAGGATGGAGTCATCATGAATAAAATCAATGAATTTAATATTTTTTATTGATTTATCTTCTATGTTTTCAATTATATTTATGTAGTCTCGTTCATTTTTGTTCAAAATTGAAATGTTATCGTAACTATTTGAAATTTTGATAGGAAAGAACCCTCCATGAGATATTTCTACAAATAAAATATTTTTCTGATCTTTGTTCAATAACAATGAAACTTCTTTTAAAAATGAAATTAGACGTTCCAATTGTCCCAATGAATCCAAAATATTTAGATTATTAAATTCTGAATGTGGTATAGTATTAAAATCTTTTTCATCAACCTTAAAATTTTCTTTATTTATAGTTATAGTTTTGGTCATTTTTTTTTATAGACTCTGGTTTTTAAATACAAAATTTAAATAAAAAATTGAAAAAAAATAAATATGAAGTAAGAAAAAATAAAAAATGGAACAAATACAAATAAAAAATGAATCGGATGACGATGTGAAAGATGACATATATTTTTTAAATACGAAAGCTTTCTTGACGCATGAGGAATCTGAATCACAATATGATTTTTATAAAAGACATAATTCAACAGATGAAACATTAAAATTAATTAACAACGAATCAAAGTCTTTTGGTTCTTTAATGGAAAAAATTATATCAGAAATCTTTTGTTTAGAAAAACGCGTCAATGAACAGCAAGATGGTTTGTTTGACAACAAAAAAATAGAAATCAAATCTTCTAGATATTGGGTCAATAGTAACTATGATTGTAAATGGCAGCATATTGAACCAAATCACGACTTTGATATCTGCATATTCGCATTGGTCAAATTTGACTGTATAAATTGCTGGGCTATTTCTAAAAATGACTTATTCAAAAAGGAAATGATTGAACAAAAAATAATTTCAAAACAAGGAAAACAAGGATATTGGGTAAAAAAATCTGCCATTGAGAAGTTCCTTCAACCAATAAAAAATAAAATAGATTTACAAGAATTCATTAATAAATTATAGCCGTCAACTTTATGTTGATTATATTTTTTCGTAACAAATACTGTTATGAAAAAGGTCATCATCTAAAATAAATATAAATAAAAAGATAATGTAACAGATGTCGTGATAGATATTTTCCCAAAATTTTTTTAAATATAAACATAAATATAAACAATGACAGTTGATAAAATAGTTGCATTCATATTTTTAAATTTTTTTTTAGCATTTGGATCTGATATAATTCTAAATTATCTTTCTTTTAATTACGGAATAGTAGAATCTCTCAAGCCGTATTTTAAGAATAGATCTGTGACAGGCGCAGCTTTTGCCGCAGGTTTAACAATTGTGTTTGCATTGTTAATAAACATGCTGTCTTCACATTTTATATTAGGTTTTATTATTCCCAACGATGTAAATGAACTTATTTATTTTTGCATTTTAGCGTTTATAATAGGATATATAATAGATATTTATATTTATAAACAGAAAGTATTTGGAAACAGCTTAGATTTATTTTATAAGGAAGTTGGAGCCGGTTTTTGGGGAGCGTTGGCTTTTCTTTTTACTATTGTAATTAGTTATTTTATAATGAAATTGAATATAAAAATTGAATTAAAAAAAACAAAATTAAGATAAAAAAAACAATGAGTAATATTGAAATTTATATAGGAAAAAAAAATTCTCTTAAAAATTTATCAGATGATGAATTTAAAAAAGTTCTTCCTCTTTTAGCTCTTGAATTAGAATCTAATGGATTTATAAATGAGCATGAAAATATTGAAAACAAAGTAATTTTGAAAGATTGGAAAAATTTAAAAGATAAGAAAATTGAAAAAAATCTAAATTCTGTAAATGCAACTTGTGTAACGGGGATGAAAATCATCAAAAAGTATATGCCCCATTTTCATGAAGTTAAAAATTATAAACAAATTTCAGTCAAATCACTTTGGAATAAA
>Ga0214919_10006544_pt1 | contig 15986 bp, 16 predicted proteins | sample LL1503_MetaG_FD_177994 | JGI IMG/M metagenome (GOLD analysis project Ga0214919, IMG submission 177994) | Freshwater microbial communities from Lake Lanier, Atlanta, Georgia, United States - LL-1503 | ecosystem: Environmental > Aquatic > Freshwater > Lake | place: USA: Georgia | collected... | reverse complement strand
TAGTAGGTGGCACCACCGCTGGTGCGGTGCTCAAGAATGAAACCCTTGATCTCGGTATCAAAGAACGATACCGCCCCCTTGGGAGGCACGATGGATGGCAGGGTGGATAAAAACTGGTTGGTTAAGGTCTGAACAGGCATGGCTACAGGTTCGAAGAACAGGGAAAGGAAAGAGGACCCACTGCCGCTGTTTGTCTTTATTCGGCTTGGTGGTCATTGGGGGGTGTTTTGAGGCGTCAAAAAACCCCACCCCCTTGTGAGGGATGGGGTTTTGAGATTTAGAACCTTAACGAGTCACCCTTTTTCAGGCTACTTAATGTTCATTAGGCAATTACGATATCACCTGTTACCAGGACAGCATCAATTGTGCCCATCAAAGTCAACTCAGCAGTCACGACTTCTACACCACCTGCTTCAAGCATCGAATACACAGCTGAACTATTGTTATCAACAACTACAAAATAAGCAAACTCACCGTTAGTTGCATTCGTCCAAGCGGCACCAGCTGAAATAGCTGTAGCGGCTGCTGCTGCAGAATCAGCCCCACCAACAGTAGCCGTAGTCACCACATACAACTTACCAGCCGCAATAGTTACTGCTTGAGTGCCAGTCGTGAATACGTTTTGTGTAGCTCCAGCACCAGTCACATAGGCAGTCGTCGTAGTCATCGCATCAAGGTTGATTTTGTCAACGGTCGTTGCGAATGCTGTAATAGTGTCAACTCCATTATTTGCTAAGGTATCGGCAAAGACAACAGTGTCAGCAGCTGAAACAGTTTCCGTCAGAATAATCGTATCGTCTCCTGCGCCGCCAGTTATGTTGTCAACGCCTCCACCAGCGGTAATTGTGTCATTGGCAGTACCTGTGGCAATTACGTTAGTTCCAGTTGCGTCCGCACCACCTGCTGTTACAGTCATGACACCTGTATAAGTTGCAGCACTCAAGTCTCCAAGGCCGAGAGAAACAGTCGCATCATTAGCGCCTGTCATAGTAACGACTTGAGCATCGAGCAAAGCTGTTCCAACAACTGCATCCGTACCGGTTGTATCTGCACCTAAAGCCAATGTGCCTGTCGCACGTGCAGCCAAAGTAACAGAAATCGCAGATGTGCTTGCATCAGTCAAAGTGCCCGTAGAGGCCCATCCGGTCACAGTAAATGCACCCGTACCTGATAAGTTCATTGCCTCTGTCGGCATTGCTGCGGCATTAATTGCAATGATGCCAGTTCCGGCAATTGTCTGAATTCCGGTACTTGTGGTAATGGTAATTCCATCAGTATCGCCAACAGTTAATGTGTTAGCACCGGCAAACAATGTTACAAGGTCAGCGCCAGTACCACCAGTGATGGTCGAAGCTGTTGACACTGCAGCAAATGCGAAGGTATCAACACCTGCACCGCCGTTAACGCTGTCGCCTTGACCCATGTTGATCGTATCCGCACCGCCACCAGTGGTGATCACGTCAGCATTGGTACCACCATTGACAATGAAGTTAATGTCGCCATCCACAATCGAGGCTGTGGCTGTTGACGCTGCGTTGATGTTGATTTTGTAGTCAGCCGTTGTCAGCAAGTTGTCATTGTTGAAGTTGATGTACAGAGCACTTCCGGTGGTGTCATAGGTAGCCTGACCACGAGCACCAGAGAGGTTGTCTTGGATCAACGCGGTACCCGCACGAGCCGTTTGCACCGTGGCGTTAATGTCCAAGGCCGTAGTCAACAAAGCGTAGTCCAAAGTCACGCGCAGCTTGTCAGCACCGACCGTGAAGTCAGTGATGGTGTCAGTGTTAGAAGCATTGGATTCAGTCACCAAAGCGTAGACAAATATGTCTGCGCCTATGCCACCAGTCAAAGAGTCAGCACCCAAACCACCCGTGATCAAGTCTACGCCAACACCGCCGCTGATGGTGTCAGCCTTGGCGCCACCGGTAAGGGTATCAGCAACGGCAGAACCTGTCATCGAAATTGTTGAGAGCGCTTCACCCGAGGCGTTGACATCGACACCGCCAGCAGTAATAGCCGATGCGTTCACTGTAGCACCCACAACCGTGCCGAATACAAGATCACCCAGCACCAGTGTGACAGCCGCATCACCTGTCATCGTGATGGCCTCTAGGCCAGACACGTTTGCAAAGGTAACGGAGGTCAACGCATTGGTCGCAGTTGTGATTGCCAACGTGTCGGTACCTGCACCGCCAATGATGGTATCGCCAGCAGCCAGCGCCGTAGCACTTGTAGCTGTGGAAAAACTGAATGTGTCGTTACCGGAACCGCCTGTCAGGTTGTCCCTCTGTCCAGCGCCGTCTGCTCCTAAGCTACCAGTCACCTGAACGCTATTGGCAGCACTCAAGGCAGAGGCATTGACTGTGAGGGCAGCTGTTGCTTCGCTGTCCGTAATGGCCAAGGTAGCTGCACCGTTGGCAGTATAGACAGCATCGGTCAGGATGATCGATGATGTACCGGTACCGGCAAAGGTGATGGTCTCGATGGATGAGATAGCAGTCAGGTCGGTCGAATTGACAACCGTGGTTGCGGCCTCAGTGAAGGTCAAGATATCGTTTCCAGCTCCGCCGGAGACCGTTTCAACTGTTGCAAGACTGACGAAGTCCGTCAGCGTACTCACCGTGAAAGTGTCCACGCCGTCACCGCCAGACAGGCTATCTGCGCCTGCACCACCGTTGATAGCATCCGTACCAGCACCGCCAATGATGGTGTCGGCCTTGCTGCCGCCTGTCAGAATGTCACCGCCAGCACCCCCTGTGATGGACATGGTGGAGTCTGTTTCACCTGAGCCATTGAAGGTCAATGCGCCGCCACCCGTCATACCTGAGCCATCAACATTACCGACCGTGGTCTGGATCGTGCCTGTCGTCGTGGTGACGAATACTCCGTTACCGGAAGTGATAGCGGCTGCCAAGTTGACGCCGCCGTCTTTCACCGTGATGACTTCGATGTTGGTAACACCTGTCAGCGTCACTGTTGTCAGTGCGTTTGTAGCCAACGTGATCGCCAATGTGTCGGTACCTGCACCGCCCGTGACAGTGTCAGTTGCAGTCAGCGCCGTAGCGCTGGTGGCTGTGGAGACCGTGAAGGTATCGTTACCGGCACCGCCCACCAAGGAGTCATTGATCGCACCGCCCACGTTTGCGGTGATCTGAACGCTGTTTGCAGCAGTCAGGGCCGTAGCGTCGACGGTCAGAGCGGCCGTCGCCTCAGTGTCTTTGATCACAATAGTTGTGATCGCACCATTGGTGAAGAAGGCGTCTGTCAGCGTGATGCTGTTGGCGCCGGCGCTGGCGAACGTCAAGTTTTCAACATTCTTGACCGCAGCCAAGTCTGAGCCAATCAGGGTCATGTCGGCCGTGAAAGAGATCGTGTCGTTGCCAGTACCGCCGTCAACCGTCTCAGCCGCTGCAAGCGTCTGGAAATGGGAAGCTGTTGCCACGACGAAGGTGTCGTCACCAGCACCACCAGAGAGATTGTCCGAGCCTGCTGCGCCAGTAATTTGGTCGTTACCAGCGCCGCCACTGATGACGTCTGCCTTTGTACCGCCAATCAGGCTGTCGTTGCCGGATCCGCCGGTGATGGTGGAGGCCACTGCATTGCTGCTGGCTACGATGTTGAGGTCTCCCGTCATCGTATTGGCATCCAGTGTGGTCATTACCGCACTGGTCATCGAATTGATTATCAAATTCTTAGAGCCAGCAATATTGACAACCTTCCCAGCCGTGTTGGTCAGGGTTGCAATTTGATTTGATGCACCCAAAGAATTGATCGTGATCGTCTCTTCATCAGCCAATGAGACGTTCAAAATGACGGAGCCTAGAACTCCAGTGCCAGTCGCCGCTTGGTTTGCACCTGCACCAGCAGTTGAGGTACCAAGGTTGACGGTCATCGCATCAGCAGTTGTGTTCGTCAGTCGAACGGCAGACACAGTAACAGTCAAGTCATCGGCAACATCAGTGTCGTTGTTGGCCAAAGCTGTGATGTTCAAGGTGTTGGTTGAGGCTGACAATTTTGTAAAAGTGGCGTTTTGAGTTGTGTCCGCAGCCGCTGCATCGTGCACCCTTGCCTGCGTCACATTCAGGGTCGTGATGCCTGACAACAACGACATGTCTTGAGAGCGGTTAGCAGTAGCAATCGGCGTTACATTCGAAACGCTAAATGTTTCAAAGTTGGTGTACTTGGCACCATCCGCTGCAATAAGAATTACCGCGTCGGCCGTTGACACCAGTGTGTCAATGCCGTCACCCGCATTCACTGAGCCTGTGGAGAGGTTGGTTCCGCTGGTGATGGTGTCAGCGCCCGTGCCGCCGGTGACGGTGATGGTCGCCACACCCACAGTGGCTACTACGCCGCCCGTGCTTGTAGCCGCATTCAAGGTGGTGACTGCGGAATCCAGTACGCCCAAAGTTGCCTTGAATGCGCCACTCACGTTGACGGTTTTAAAGCCTGCAGCCAAGGTCACGGTGTTAGCGGAAGTGTTGGATACAACGTTGAGAGTCTCGATGCCAGCGGCCGTGAAGGTGCCGCCGGTTTGATTGGCGAGCGTCAAGCTCATCGCATCCGCAGTACCAGCGGTTGCTGTGGCGACGATGCCGACGTTCAAGCTACCCTTACCCTGACCCATCTCTGCGTTGACGATTTTCTGGACGTTGGCGAAGGACGTATCGCCCAAGGTTGCTGTGGAACTGCTTGCGCCAAGAGCCAGTGTGGACAAGCTGCTGTCAAACAAAGAGGCATCAATTGTTGTGGCAAAAGTGCCACCGGTCATTGCAAGCGTTTGAAAGTTCAAGACAGATACTTTTTCAATGCCGCTCAGACTAACTGCGTTGACGGCGGTCGTTGTGGTGGCGCCAGCATTGGCACCGGTGATCGAAAGATTCAACTGGTCCGTACCCAAACCACCATTGAGTACATCGCCAGCTTGTGCGGTTGTACCCGATGCGTTTGTCGAAACAACCACGCCTGAAAAAGTATCGTTACCGGTGCCGCCAACCTGCGTTGTGTCCGAGCCAGTAGTGAGCGGACAGGTTGCACGTAAGAAAATTATCTTTTAAATCAACTATTTACAAATAATTAAACACAAATTTCAGTTAAATCCTTTATATATCCTTTTTTGGACGTCCTCTTTTGGGCTTTTCGGCCAACGGCTCAGGCCCTTCTACCCCCTGCTCAAGACCAGTCGTCGACAGGCTATTGGATAGTCTTGCTCCACGTAACGTGGCCAATCCACCCTCCTCGGGAGATGGGGTCGGCAAATGGATCCCCAACGAGGCCAATCCACCTACCGCCCTCCTCCGATCAGTTCGTCTAGAGCCCATATCCATGAAACGGTCCTTGACCTTTGTTACTCCTTGAGAAGAGACCTTAACGGTCACTTCAGACCCCATCAGGAAGTCTATGTCCACCCCGAAGGATTTGTAGAACTGGGCAACTATTGCCAACTGCTCGATGCGTAGTCCTCCATCGATAGTCTCTGCCCTAGCAATAGTGGTCTTTGCGAAGTTCAGCCTGTCCGCCAGTTCATCCTGAGACCAGCCGATTGCAGCCCTTGCCATTCGCAGAGCGATAGCGATCTTTACTCTTTCAAATAACTCTTGCATGTGATTAATTCCTGATTTACAATTGCATTGTTTGGCTTAAATTTGAATGGAGACAGTATGGCTAAGGTTCATTTGACAGCGGCTTTTGTATCGAATGCAAGGTGTCCAGAGGGCAAAGACAAGGTCCACTTTATTGACAGTTCTACCCGAGGTCTGGTTTTTGAAGTAAGAGCAAGTGGCGGCATGACATTTTACGTAAAGTACCTCAACAATAGAGGTAAAACACGTTGGTACAGACTCGGCAACCCACAAGATTTAACGTTGCCCCAGATTAGATCTTTAGCCGACAAAATTCGCAATCAATTGGCACTTGGTATAGACCCTGCTGACGAGAAGGCCACCCAAAAGTCAACGCCCAATTTTGGGGACTTCATTGCGGACCAATATTTGCCGTATGTCAAAACCTACAAACGATCATGGGAGACGGACGTAAGCATCCTGAAGAACCATCTTTTGCCACGATTCACCAAGAAGTACTTGGACGAAATATCTCGGGCTGACATCACAAAGCTGCTGAACGAGCGAGTGGCAGAAGGAGCAAAACCCGGCACCGTAAATCGCTCCCTGATCATGATGCGCTACATCTTTAATCTGGCTGTACGCTGGGACGTGCCGGGCATCAAAGCCAACCCGACCAAGGGAGTGCCGCTCATAGAGGAGAACAACAAACGTGAACGTTACCTCTCGGTGGAGGAGGCTCAAAAGCTTTACGGCGCAGTGTGCTCTAGCGAAAACACCATGCTCAAGTTCATCGTACCCATGCTCATCCTCACAGGCGCCAGAAAGCGCGAGGTGCTGGATGCCCGTTGGGAGGACTTCGATCTAGCCCGCAGGGTCTGGCGAATTCCAATCACCAAGTCGGGTAAGGCGCGGCGTGTCCCCTTATCCGATGGCGCTCTCACATTGCTGGCCACCATGCCCCGTAAGTCCGACTGCCCTTGGGCGTTTGCTAACCCCGCGACGGACAAACCGTATGTTTCGTTTTTCTGCGCTTGGGATACGGCACGCAAAAAGGTTGGCCTTCAGGATGTTTGTGTTCACTCACTTCGGCATAGTCACGCTAGTTTTCTCATCAATGCGGGCCGAACACTTTATGAAGTGCAAAACATTCTTGGCCATACCCAAGTAAAAACCACCCAGCGTTACGCACACCTCAGTCACGACACCTTGCTGGACGCCACCAATTCGGTGAACACGACGCTGGCGGGAATTATGGTGTCGGCAAGCCCTGCTGCGCAGGTGCAGTTGGCGAGGGCCTAGTACTGACTTTGGATGCGATCTATGAATGGCATAATATGACAAAATTTGCCACTAAAGGATGTCGATATGACGCTCAACGTATCTTTGCCCGAAGAGCTTGAATCGCGAGTTCGAGCGCACGTGGCATCGGGCCTCTATGGGTCGGCGAGTGAGGTCATTCGTGAAGCACTGCGCCTGTTCGAGGCTCATCAATCTGTCCAGCAATCCAGTATTGCTGCACTCAGGGCCGACATCGCTCAAGGCATGGCCGATGTGAACGCTGGTCACTTCAGCAAAATAGACATGGCCGCCATCAAGTCCCAAGGCCGTGCGCGTAAGAAAACGTCCTGATGGCATCGGTATTCTTTGCCCGCAGTGCGCAAACTGACCTTATGGAAACGTGGTCGTTTATTGCGCAGCAAAGTTTCGAGGCTGCTGACCATGTCATGGATGTCATCGAGAAAGAAGCCCAGACACTGGCCTTGCAGCCCTTAATGGGTAGAGCACGTCCAGAGTTAAGTGCCGGCATCAGGTGTTGGCCGACATCGGCCTCGTACAACCTGTACTACATCCCTGAAGAGTCAGGCGTCATCGTAGTCCGCGTTTTGCACCATGCCCGTGATATTCAGAGCAGGGATTTTCTGAACTGACGGCAAGCGTTAGCTGCCACGCCGACTACAGGCATGGGTTGAATTTCGAGAAAACCTGACCCCCACTGTACCCCCACCCCCCAAATTGGCGTTTGGAGTCCCCGAATGTCCTTGCACAGTATTTCGCTCAAACAGGGGGCATTTTTGAGAACGAAGGTGTGGGGCTAGGGCGTGCAGTTCTGGAAGCACCTGAGCCATTCTGTGCGGTTTTGGACCCCTTAATTTGAGGCCGGTCATGAAGCCAAACCCAAAGCCAACCGATTCCAGCACGGCCTTAGGTTGGCCGTTGATTTGACGTGTATCAGCTCGGTGTGTAGGGTGTGTAGGGTCTACTGTTTAAACCGTACACGCGCGCGCGCGTGGACGTACTAATGTGGGGACCCTACACACCCTACACACATTGGTTAGACAGGGCTGACAGCAGCGTCGGCGTCATCGAGAAAGTCACCAAACAGGCGCACTTTGATGCCCTCAAATGCGATTCCGCTTCGGGTTCTGACCTTTTTGTGGGTCCGCTCCAATCTTTGAGAAAACGACTTGACCGATGGTGCGTGCTCGCCGTTGCCTTGCTTCCATAAAGAAAACGACTCATAGAGTTGCTTTACCCCCTGCCGCAAAATGGGCGATTGCTCGCAACATTCGGTCAGCCACAGTTTCAGGTCATTTTGCTCGGCCATGTATTCGTTACTGGCCTCGGTCACGACGCGCGGGATAGCAAGACCGCTCTCGGCCCATTTGCGGGCCCCGTCAATGAACCAATACAAAATTCCAGCGTATTCCTTCTTCAGTTTCTCGGGTAGGTTCTTGTCGCGCCGGGCGCCCTCAAAGCGCTGTGTAAAAGGAACTAGAACCATGCGGCGCGCCATGGCGAAATCGTCACCTTTAAGTCTGGGTTTAAAGTTTCCAGCGATAACATGCTTGTGGGTGATATTGAAAGTAAAGAAGTCCTGTCGCATTCGTCGTGCAGTCAGGGTCTCGTCACCCGTCATCGATTTGATTCGGCTCTCGGCCCAGTGCGCGGACTCCTCGATCTCTGAGCTGATAGCCAAACGCTTGCCTTGCAGTGCGGCAAACATGGTTGGATGGCCCTCGCTACGCGAGCTCATCAATGCCTCACTGGGCAAGTTGTAGCTATACGAGCCGCCCAGATTGCGCATCACATCCACGAACACACTTTTGCCATTGGCACCACAGCCCCAAAGGAAGAAAAGTTTTTGCTCTTTGATGCTCCCGGTCAATCCGTAGCCTCCCATACGCTGTATAAATTCAATCATTTCCAAGTCACCGTCGAAGATCTCGGTAATGAATCGATCCCAAATCGGTGTTGGCATTCTCTCTGGGGCAACCCCAGTGACCTGAGTAAACAAAAGGCCGTCACGACTCACTGCGAGTCCGGTTTCAAGGTCAATCACTCCATCTGGGGTGTTGAGCAACAGGGGGTGGCAGTCCCAGTCTTTTACTGGCGTTGCGATGCTCACAGAACTTCGGGCCAAGGCAAGCACGGCGTTCACGGTGCCGGCAGAGCAGACCCTTGCAGCAATGGCCGGTTTCGACAACTTATCTGCTACCTGCTTACAGACGTACTTGGCCAAATTCAAACGGGTTAATAGTGCATCGTGCTCCCAATGAGTATTCAAATTGACCATCCAATCCATACCGGGAGTCCAGCGCAACTTATCGTGGGCTTGGAGGGCAAATTTGTTAGCTAGGCTCTGCTCGAACCAATTCGGAAGTTCTGCTGCGACAACTACATTCCCGGTCTCTGGATCGATATCTGCAAAGTCGGTCGTGCTAGTTTTTGCCTTTTTCTGCATGTACTCGCGCTGTGACACTTTGTTCCATGACTCACTGCCGATCTTTAACCAGTTGTCACCTGCATCCTTCATGGCAGCACTTTGATTGCCGTTGTGAAACAGAACCTCAAAAGCGCTGAAAGCGTCATGCGCGCCCCGTCCACCAGTAAAGAGAGGATCGGCAGTGCTAAGCGTGTGCACTCGACCATCTTTGACGGATGCTGAATAACTCCCTGACTCGCTGGCGGGATGTCTGAATGTATTGCCGCGCTGGTCGTAGTCTGCAAGAATAAGAATGTCACCAACACCATAGGAGCCATTAAAGGTGGCGATGAGACTTCTTTCGCCACCAGCGGCTCTGGCGGCATTGACAACCTCTCGGCGATCTTGCTCTGACTGCCTGCTGGCCTCGAGTTCCGTGGTCTGATCTGCGAGTGCTTGGCGTTTAGCTTTTAGCTTTTCGTCCCATGCCTGTTCGGGATCAAACATAACCCCGTCGCGCTCATGATGGGCCTCATAGTGCTCGCCCCGGTTGGGCAAGAAGCATAACTGGGCGGCACGCTCAGAGGCACGATCCGGCGTGAATCCATAGGCCAGCAATTCATCATTCAGAATCTCCTGACATAGCTTCCAATCGTCAAACGACAAAGCCCCCTTCAATGGAATAAGTATTCTGGACTTCGGTTTTTCGACGGTCGCAGACCGTGATGTGTAAACTTCAAAGTTGCAGTCGACTCCCAAAATATCATTTTGTAGAGATCGTTTTATATCGGCAATTGGCTTGGGGTCTTGGTCAAGGTCGGCCCACAGCATCGGGTATGTGCCCTTCGCCTCTTGGGTCTTAAAGCTGCGTGACTGCGTCTTTGACGGAATGAACCACTGCGCTTTCTCTTTACCTACACCCTGTGGATTGTCTACCAGCGCACGAATACCTTCCAAATCGATAGTCGCATAAGGCGTTAACCTTTTGTCTGGATTGGCTGGGTCTGCTTCATTGGTGTGAAACTGTCCAAAGCCACTGACCAGACCATTGATTTCGTCAAAGTTATTCATCAAACACCACCTTTCAGCGATGACCCAGTCCAGTGCTTGGTTATGTTCGATTTGCGTACCTCAGCCAACTCTCGCTGGCCATGCAACCACTGCAAGAAGTAGTGCACAGCAGTGGCGTCGTCCACCTCCTGAATCGGCACACCGCCGGCACCAGCCTTGTCGAGCAGCATCATTTCCCGGTCAAAGACGTACAGCTTTCTGATCTTGCCCTTGATCGGCTCCATGAGCGTTTGCAAGGCTGACACATGCGAAAGATCATGCCCACGAGCTTCGGAGTTGCTAGATAAGCTGCGAGGCAGTGCCGTTTCTTGTCGTGTTTGCGAGATACGGTTAGCTGGGAAAGAGGGTATTGACATGAACTGCTCCTTTAAGCAGCCCCGAGACTATTTCATGTGCCCTCTTTTTAACGAGTGCGCAGAGCACCTAATTTTCTGGGTGCTCTAATCGGCGGTTACAGAGCCTTGTCGGTCTTTTTTGCTCGCGCTACGGCTTTTTTCCAAGTTGACTCACTCAGCTCCAAATCAAGTTCGTCGCCTAGTATTTTTAGAATTTGAATTGCTGGCGATATTTTTTCAAACTCTGGAACTAGGGTCACGCTGACCGCACCACCGTATTCCTTCACCACGCGCAAGCAACTTATGGCCATTTCCATGGCAGCGTCATGCTGGGCGTCCTTGATATTCTTGGCTCTTGGCAATTTGGCGATCTTCGCTTTACTTGCTTCAATCGTCGGTATGAGTTTCAAAATCTTGTCACGTACCCCCAATACGTCGACATCAACGCCTAACAATCTATCCAAGTCAGGGGACAAAGTATTCAGACAATCTGCTGCTTTATTCAGCACGCTGAGAAGGTCATTACGCTCAGCGCGCAGCTCTTCATTGGTACGGCGTCGGTTGTGCCAAAGGACTGTCGATATGGCGCTGTATGCTTCGCTTTGTAGTCGAACGACCCAAGCCCTTTTGGCCTCTTCAATTTCTGATGTTGTCGCAATTTCTGGGTAAAGCGGGGCGAGCTTCGTTTGAAGGCGTTGCGTCATTTCCTGCCAATCAGAATCACTAAACTGACGATATTTCCAAATGACGTTTTTGTCGTAGGGCGCTTTTGCGCTTGGCATAGGTGTGGCCCCCCACTGCGCGCCCGGACTAGACGCACCTCCAGTCTATCGGCAGAATTTACCGAAGCCTCAATTTCTGAGCTTTCATCGTGCCATGGTCATAGACCCCGTGTTGAACCAAAAGACCTTGAACCCGGATGCTCAACCGCGAGCACGCCAAGAAGCAAACGCACCCAATCGCGGTTAAGAAAATTTGTCTTTGTCAGTCGCCCATCATGGAGGCGCATCAACCGAGCGGCCGCCACGCATGGGCGTACAACCAAGAAGGCCAAACTTCAGAGCAACTGGATCCTAGTAATGCTGGCCGGCGTTGTTGCCACCCAAGGGCGGCAAGCTCAAGTAGCTCATGCCCGGTCGCCTCTCGGCCCCGTGTGGGTGCACGTTGACATACAATAGGACCATACATTCAGAGTCGGGCAGACGCCCGCACCAACCTGCCCACGGGGCAAGGTGGTCAAGCTAACAGCTGATGTGGCCTAAAGAGGCAACCAAGCCGGCAGCAGCGTCAAGCCCTCCTCGAGAGGGCTTTATTGTTTCAAGCCCCGACATGTTGCCAAACAGGAGGTTGAACATGGCTGCCTTGAAGTGCAAAGACGGTGATCTTGCCGTAGTGATCAATGACACAATTGATTGCAGACAGAATCTCGGTCGCATAGTCCGACTCCGCGGTCCAGTACGAGTACTCAAACCGTCGGGGATGCTCGGCTGGCGAATTAAGCCACTACACCCAATCCCTTGGGGCGTCAGAGAAATCAATGGGCGAAGCGTCAAAGAGCTGGTGACTTGGCAGAGCTGTGTCTACCACGAAGACGCTTGGCTGATGCCTATCCGGCCACATGAGGTTCAGCAAAAGGCCGATACAGCAAATGCGGCAGACTTTACCGACGCCTTAATTTTTGAGCTTTCATCACCTCACTTGCGCGTGCCATGGTCATAGACCCCGGGTTGAACCAAGAGACCTTGAACCCCGGATTCTCAATGGCGAGCACGCCAAGGAGCAAACGCACCCAATCGCGGTTGAGCAGGTTTGCCTTGGTGAGGCGACCATGAGTGGGCGGGCGTCCGGTTGATGCACCGCCATGGAAACGGCATTTGCCACCAGCACCAAGGCCCGGGTTCTTGCACTGCACCCCTGACTGACGTGACTTGGCATTGCAACGTGGAAGTGCAGCCAGTGCAACGCGAGCTTTATCAATATTGCTCATGACATTGATCCATGAAGTTTCACATTGTGAAATTATCGCAGGACCACACAAGGTGTGCAACACCCTAAATTATTGATAGTGACTGTCACTGTGCTCGACGTCAGCACCCTGTCCGCTTGAGACCAATGGGTCGTCCTGTTGCGCTACATCAGCGACAAATCGCGCCTGTAATAGGGCCGTTCAGGCTCCCGGATGCACTGCCGGGGACGGGGTAACTGCCGGATTTAGGTTTGACTTAATGGGGGTTGAGAGGTTTGACAGAGTCGGCTAGACTGGAGTCCTGCACCTCGATTGGGCGAGCGTCTGAGAATTGTGCCTCCGATGCGTTGACCCCAATCGGCGTGACAGACCCTCTTCCTGTGACCGCTACTTGAGCTTGCTCCGGGTCAGCGTACACCAAAGCCCCGTCCTTCAACCTTTGCAAAATAGAGTCACCACCGAGGGAGACTTTCTTTCCGTAGATCGACCTCACCGAGGAAGACTTGGCGCCGCCAACGGTTTGCGAGTCAATTTGAATCGGAACGATCACCGGCCCCTTGGGGGTGATGATGCTGGTCACGATTTCGGGCAGCATTGAACCTTCCAAGTAAATCACAGAGCCGTGATACCTATTCTGAACGCTACCATAACCTGCTACCTTTTCCCATTTCTCGAAAAAGCACTCCCATCTGGCGCTCACCAAAGGCGGCACTGGGCTCCATTGCAAAGGCGGGATGCGGGAGCTTGCCGGCTAAGATATTTGATTCGCTCACGTTGCCGCGGCAAATCCCCTGCGCCCATCGCTCTAGCGCCGGATCCCCCGGCAAATTGGCTCGGAGGTTCTTATGAAATTCGACTTTAAATCCCTACCGCCCGGCACCATGTTCTTTGACTGGAACGAAGTGCCCGTTACCGTCTCTCCAGACTGGCGCTCTGCCACTGCTTGGGGCCCTGAGCCTGAGCCGCGTAACCCTTCCGACGTGCGGGAGAAGGCCGACCCAATTGACAAGGCTGAGTTCGAAAGAGTCTTCGAGGCGTTTGCTGCCCTGCCTTCATACGCGCCCAAGCCGTCAGAATAAATCTGCTTCTGGATCTCGGCAACCGTGCCATCAGGCAGTTGGTTGCTCAGCGTTTCGTTACGGGTGAAAGTTTCCCGCTCTTATCCATGGAGCGGGCCAACTGGCCCAGTCGGCTGGCCAGCCTGTCCAGTTGTTCTGGCGTTCTGCTTTCCAGCCACTTGTCGTGCTTGTCTTGGTCGAGGTTCGGCTGATGTGCTGAACCGGCCTCTTCAGCAGTATTCGTCCCGGGTAGGCCCTTTTCCGTCTTTACCATAGCCATGCTCCTGTTTTGAACCGACGTCAAAGGTTTCCGGGCGACTGTCAAGAGCGCCCGCAATCTTCGATGCAAGGAACCGCCAAAGACATCTCGTTTCCGGATGTCGTTTACCTTGTCCTGCGCTCAAAGAGAGCCACATACGACACGGTCTCACATTTGCTGGCATCGTTTCCACCCATCATGTTGCCAGCCCTCAACTCACGGTCACCTGAGTGGCGTTGTGTGCGGTCAGGCGATTTGCAGCGCCTTGAGAATTGGCAGCTGTTTGGCCGCAAAGTCATTGGCTTGGTTGGTCAGTTCTGCCAGTTGTTCTTGGCCTGTCTCTATGGGTTTGCCCTCTTTGACAATCTTTTGGCCCTGTGAGTCGAGGATCTGCGCCACAAACGCGGCCCAGTCTTCGGGCTTTTTCTTGCCCTGTTGAATGGCCAGCACAAACAGTTGGTGAAACCTGCCGACCGTGATGCCGCCACCTGTTACCGGGCTGGTCAAAGCGCTGATGTCGTTGCTGCTGCGGGCTTTGAGCATCAGGTGGGTGCTACCTCCCCATAGGCCTGGTCAAAGCCAAGCTATTGCAGCTCACCGCCTTAGCCAGAGTACGGTGAATTAGTCAAAGGTGGCAAACTCAGCTCATGATAGCCAGTCCCTGCCCCGTTGGGAGTTCGACAATGGGTATGCGCCAATCGCCAAAGATCTCGTCTGCGACGACTTTCTGAGCCTTGTAGTGAGACCAGCCGTAGTCGTCCAATACGACCATTCCCCCCTTGGACATACGCGGAAGCAAATATTCCAGCGCGCCGCGCTCTGCATCTGCCGAATTGAGGTCAAGGTGCAAGAAGGCGACCTTCTCTGGTGCGCCATAGGCAAAGGAATCCGGTACCGAACCCTTCACGAGGCGAACATAGGGTTGTTGACTAAAACGGCTGCGCAGAAAATCAATAGGCTGCTTGCCAGCCAGATCAATGCGCTCGTAAGCCTCGCCCTCAAACAAGTCATAGCACCAGTACTCTCTGCCTGCCCCCTCCAGTTTGAGGTAGTCACACAGCACGCTCACCGTGTAGCCTAGGTGCGTACCGCATTCCACAAAATCACCCTCTACTTTTAGAGCGTTGACACCTGCCCACCCGAGTTCGACACCAAATCCCGTTTTCCCCAGTTTTTGACCCTCCGTCCCTAATGAAATCAAGCACTTAGCGCTGTTGTTTTGGTTTTTCTGTAGTGGCAATATCATTGGCTTTTAGTGTTGGCAATGCGTATTGCCTTTCTGGAAGTTTTTTGCTACACTACTCGCCATGTTCACCAAGCTCACCCGAAGCGGCGGCCACACCTACGTGCAGCTGGTTGAGTCTTTCCGCGATGAAACCGGACGCCCCCGCCAGCGCACCATCTCAACACTGGGTCGTCTGGATGAGTCCGGCGGCCAGGTGGACTCTTTGCTCAAAGGCCTGCTTCGCGCCAAAGGCATGCCCGCGTCGATGGCTGATACACCACAGATTGCGTTCGAGTCGGCATTGGCTCTGGGCGATGTGTGGGCGCTGGACCAACTCTGGAAGGAGCTCGGCTTTGACGCGCTGGCCGGTGTCTTTCGCAAAGCGCGCTACACCACCCCGGTAGAGCACGCCATTCGCGTCATGGTCTTCAACCGCCTGTGCGATGCCGACTCCAAACTCGGCGTGCTGCGTTGGCTGCAAACAGTCAGCATGCCCCAAATCGATGTGCAGGCTTTGACGCATCAGCATTTGCTGCGCAGCCTGGATGCGCTGATGGACCATCAAGAGGCGGTCGACGATGTCGTGGCCAATCTGCTGCGGCCTTTGGTGGATCAGGATCTGTCGCTGGTGTTCTACGACCTCACCACCATCCGCGCCGCTGGCCTGTCTGAGCAAAAAGGTGATGTGCGCCAGTACGGCATGGCCAAGGAGGGCTTGATTGCCCGCCAGTTCATGCTCGGGGTGGTGCAAACCGCAGAAGGCTTGCCGATCTACCACGAGGTGTTTGACGGCAACCAGGCTGAG
>Ga0214919_10006543_pt1 | contig 15988 bp, 7 predicted proteins | sample LL1503_MetaG_FD_177994 | JGI IMG/M metagenome (GOLD analysis project Ga0214919, IMG submission 177994) | Freshwater microbial communities from Lake Lanier, Atlanta, Georgia, United States - LL-1503 | ecosystem: Environmental > Aquatic > Freshwater > Lake | place: USA: Georgia | collected 2015-03-15 | reverse complement strand
GCCCCAGTTTTTTTAAATTCATTAATATCAAGTTGCTTTGACCATATTTGTAATAAAACCCCAGAACATATTGAAAGATTAAATAATGAACTAGTTTTTCTCATATTTAAATCTATATTAGCGAGGGTTTCAGATGCGAGGGATTCAGCCCCTCGTGCTCCCTTGTTTTCAGTAAAGTTTTTAGTACCGTTTTTATGAAAACGGCTTTGTTCAAAAATGTCTAAAATTATCTCTTTTTCTTTAATAAAACTATTTTTTGATATATCTTTTGATATATCTTTTGATATATCTTTTGATATATCTTTTGATATATCTTTTGATATATCTTTTGATATATCTTTTGATATATCTTTTGATATATCTTTTGATATATCTTTAAATAATATCTGTTCTAGGTCTTTATATTGTCCATCTATTAACATATTTAAATTATTTGAAAACAATTCATGAATATATTTAAATATTATTATATTACTATCTATATTACTATCTATATTACTATCTACATTACCAATATCTGCATTACCATCTGCATTACCAATATCTACATCTAGAACAATATCTAATGATAAACCAATTTTATTAAACATATAATATATAAAAAAATTTGTATAATCAGTTCCATATGTGTTATGAAATGAACTCCTACCTCTACGCATAGAATCATTATCCATTTCTGGTAAATCATCTAGAACCAAACTTAAACAATGGATAGTTTCAATACATGATGCGACAGTATATATAAGTTTTTCTTTCTTAGAATTACTATCACTAACATTATTACTAACATTACTATTACTAACATTACTATCACCAACATTACTACCAACATTACTAAACACTAAACATAATATTGGTCTCAAACGCTTACCATCTTGTAATAAATATTTAACTTTATCTTGAATTGATTTTGGATATTCATTAATTTGTATATTCATAAGAAAATTATTATATTTATTATAAATAGTTTCCATGATACCAATATTTTTAATTAAAAATATCTAATTAAAAATATCTAATTAAAAATATCTAATTAAAAATATCTAATTAAAAATATCTAATTAAAAATATCTAATTAAAAATATCTAATTATAATTTAATATAAATTTAATATCAAATCATTATATAATAAATAAATAGACAATATATAAAATATATAAACTTGAATTATATAATTATCTAATTAAATATTTAACTAATTATGGACGAATCATCATCAAATACAAATAATCCTACAAAATCAATATTAAAAAATAATAAACCCGCTGAGAATCTTGGAAATGCAGTTATTGAGCACATGAAAGCTTTAAATCCAAGTACTGAAACTAATGAAATGAAAAATGTTTCTCTTACAGGTAAAAATGCAGCTGAGGCGATTTCAAATGCAAACACATCTCAATCTAATTCTCCTACTGAAACACAAAATAATTCTAATAATATGAATCAATCAGCATCAAATGGTAATAAAAATAAAGCAAATGGAAATGGTATTGGTAATAAAAATAAAGGTAAAGGTAATAACTTTACAAAAAAAAATAATATACCAAATCAAAATTTAGGTAATAACTTAGGTATTAATAATTTAGGTACTACTTTAAAAAATAATGTAGTAGATACTGAACCTGAAACTAGCGATGTTACAAAGGTTGAGGGTATTACCCAATCAGATGCACAAAATAATTCTAATACTGCAAATCGTATTAGTTTAAATCGTTTATGTATGAATATGATTAGTCACCAAGTTGTTATGAAATTATATCATTTTCAAACACAACAATATGGTGCACATAAGGCTAGTGATGCATATGTGGAAAAATATGCAGGAACTATGGACAAATTTCTCGAGGTCGCCCAAGGTATATATGGCAAAATTACATTGAAAAAATATGCATTAACAGGTTCCTCTCACAATGATGAAAATATTGTAAAACATTTGGATGGTATGATTACTTATTGGAAAACTAAAATTAATGATGTTCTAGATACATATAATGAACTGATTAATATTCGTGATGAATTAGTTGCAGATGCCGACCAATTGAAATATTTGCTTACTTTTAAGTAAATGTTTTATATTTTATGTTTTATGTTTTATGTTTTATGTTTTATGTTTTATGTTTTATCTTTTATGTTTTATGTTTTATGTTTTATGTTTTATCTAAATAGATGGATTAATCAATAAACCCAATGATTTTAAATCATCAGCAAATTGTCTCCTATTTGCCTCATCTTCTCTAAAAACATAGTCTGGTGATTTATAAGTAGCTAGACCTTTTTTAATAGCCTCTGCTTGATTAGCACAACATTTGCTATCTGTTGAATTAGCTCCGCAATTATAGCAATTGGGTTCAGTTTTGCCATATTTTGTAAACCCGATTGGAACAACTCCCAATGGCATTTCACATTGTCCGGATTCTTTATCACATTTGCCAAATTCATTAGTATAATTTTTATTGGCTTTATAGAATGGGCAATCGCTATTAACTTGGCATGGCGCATCCCATATTCCATTTTGATTTGTTTCTGGATGATATGATTTGCAAAATATAGGGTTTTTATATTGTGGCAATTCCTGACTAACTCCATTAACTAAACCATAACACCTATGATTATTAAATTGTTGGTCTCTTGCTATATTCATTCTTTTTTCTTCTATTTTACTAATTAAACTATTTTTATCTAATAGGGTTGAATCAATATCATGAGTTTCATTTAAATCAATAAATTTTAGTGATGGTTTTTGTGATATTTTAGACATATCCTCAATTGGAATTACATCAAAAGAGCTTGAATCACTTACTTGGTCTTCATAATAGAAATCCTTATAATTACCATCATCATTGCCACCATCATTGCCACCATCATTGCCACCATCATTACCTTGACTAATATTATTGTTAGCATTTTCCATGATTTGTGTTTTTTGATTTTTATGAAATTCAATAGTCTTGGGTATAGGTATCCCTATTAATTCAATTTTGTTTAATTTTGATTTATAATTAGTTTTAGTTTCATTTACATTAGTTTCATTTCCATTAGTTTTATACAAATCAATATCATAGTAAATTGTAAATTGTTGATACTTTAACTCTCTTGCAATTGTAAGAGTAAATATATAGTTTACTCCATTATATAATTTATTATCGCTAGATATCAATTTATTAGATATTAAGTTGCTAGATATCAAATTAGAATTAATAATTTTAAAGAATTGATATGGGTGATATGGTATATATAATCCATTTTTTATAATTAAATTATTAAATGATGATATGACTTCTAGCTTTAAACGAGTGAATAATTCTATATCAGTAGTTGGATTATTTATAGCCCCTGAATTAGTTGATATTAAACTGTTATTTTCTATTACATTACTTTTATTTTTTATTAATGATTTGTCATATATAAATTCATAAATATCATTTAATTGCATTTTTAGAATACTGTACATTTGATAAAAATCTAATTCATCAGTCATAGAAAAGTTTTTAAGTGTTCGTGTATTTCTCAAAACATCACTATCAATTGATTGGGATTGTTCATTTGTTAATTGATTACCTGCAACAGGAATTTGATATTGTATTTTAACAGGAGGGTCATTTTCCTTTGATAATGATGCTATTTCATCTTGTAATTTTGAATCATTAAATACTAAAAAGGGTTCTAGCGTCTTATTATTTTTATCTAATACATATATTCTAATAATTGCAATTATTAATACAAGAATTATAAACATGAATGCATAACATCCATAAAACATATTTGTATTGATTATCTAATGATTATCTAATAATTATCTAATGATTATCTAATGATTATCTAATGATTATCTAATGATTACCTAATGATTATCTAATGATTACCTAATGATTACCTAATGATTACCTAATCATTATCTAATATTAACTAATATTTATAAAATATGAAAAAATATCTAAAATAACAAAAGTAATAAAATAAAAATAAAACAATCATTAATTAATCATCATTACCAACTGCCAAGTAATCATAGTCTTGGTCTCCTCCATTATAGTCATCATTATCTTCCTCATCATAAACTTCACCAGCGTATTCTGGGTCATAAAAATTAGCATTATTTGATGATTTTCTATCTTTATCATTTGTATCATTTTCACCATCTTCATTATTTATATCATCTGCATCATTCATAACTGCATCATTTGCTTCATCATTATAATCATCATTATCTTCATATTTATCATTAGTAAATTCATCGTAATCTTCAAGTTCACTCGATATTTTATAATTAGTATCATTATCATATAATTCACCAAAATCTTGTCTTAATCTAGCATCTAGACCTGAATATTTTATCTTTTTTAATTTATACATTTGTATAAAAATATATTGTCTTACCGATTCATTTCCTTGCTCAGATAATTGTTTAAAACCACTCAAATTTGCATCTCTCAGTTTTTGGTCATGTGTTAATACAAGAGTGTTAATAGTATCAGGTGTTAAATCATCATATAAGTTATGTGTATAATAAATTTTATTTAAATATTCACTTACAAATTCCGCTATTATTTTTATATTTGTATTATTTTTAATTTCAAAACTTTCAATGATATTATCTTCATACATATTATCATCATCATTACCATCATTACCATCATTACCATCATTACCATCATTACCATCATTACCATTCATATTACCATTATACATGTTATCATCATCATTACTAATACGAATACCTTGAATATTGCTATCTTGTATATTGATATCTTGGATACGACTAACACCAGTTTCTAGCTGATAATCAAAATCACTTGAATGTAATCCAAGATTCATATTTCTATTTAATTCTTTCAATTCATCATTAGGTTCTTCTTTATCTTTAAAATTAAAATCAATTATCTCACTTTTTTTTTTAGAAATATTACTGCTATCAAGTTCATCAAATAAATTAACAAGAGATATAATATTTAAATATTGCAAAATACTTGAAACCATTTCAGGGAATAAGATTTTATAGTTTGCTTTGCTTTTAAATAGTTTAGCATAATTAAATATTTCTCTCGTACTTTCACCTAGTATACTAAAAAGTTTAATATGCTCACCATATTTTAAGAAATCGCGAAATTGTGGTCTAATATTTTCTTTATTTAATGGATTTGATAATCTATTATGTTTTATTTGATTAATTATATCATTAAGAAATTTAATACTATATTGTATGAATTCTTCTTTCTTATTATATCTGTATAAATCACTCTTAATATTTATTTCATATTCAGTTATTTGATTTTTATTAGATAATGAATCATTATTTTTAATTTCTTTATTTCTAAATTCCTCATATTGTTTATTATATTCACCAATATTTGTCATTATTTTAGTAAATTTATCAATATGTTTATCAATTACAGTTATCTTTTTAATAATACCTTGTATTTCAATACCTATTCTTGAATTTAGATTTATAAGATGTCGTCTAATATCAAATACGCTATCTTTACTTGTTTTTGTAGGACTAGGATTATGTCCATCTTTAAAAATTTGATGAATAGATTCTTTAATCTTCATAAGATAATCAATAAAGAATTCTAAACACTCTAATTTTGGGCATTTTTCTATCAATTCATTTAATTTATTAATTTCTACTGTATTCTTATCAAACATAGAATCATATTTAATATATTTTTTCATATCTATTGTATTTCCGGTATTAATTGTTTTTATAATTCTTTTATAATCATGGCTAGAATATGTTTTTATAGAAATATCATCTTTAAATTCATTTGACAATATACATCTGTTATAAATATCATATACATGCATCTTTCCTTTATACATACCATTATCTATAAATTTTAAATATAATGACTTTATTTCATCGGCATTTACATTATAGTTAACTGGTAAAATGGTTTGTGACGGTTTGTAAATTGGTTCATATAAAATATTTAATGTTGCCCATTTTCGTCTATTCTCCAATCTAATAATAATTCCCTCTATTTCCTTAAAATTTTTAATATATGTATCAATACCACTATTTTCTTTACGAAAAAAATCAATATAATTATAAATTTTACTTTCATCATATTCATCTAGACAACAATAATTTGTCATTATTTTAAAATTAGAGTTATCTGCATTTGATATAATATTATTAATACTGTTTATGAAACATAATGCATTATAAACTAAATTTTCTCTACCAACTTCCAACATTTTTGATAAAGTCTTGCTAGATACCTCCTTTTCATTTGCAGAGTTTAATATTTTTTCAGGAGACCATGATAAATTTAAGTTTTCCAATCTAGGTGTAAATGTTTTCCAATAGTTTGTTTTATATGTAATAAATTCATTAACACTATCTATTTCACTAATTTTCCTATTTAATGCATCATTCAATTTAGTTTTAACAATTGTATCTGTATCAACTTGTAATTTAATACGTTCAATAAACAACATTTGCTTCAATTCTGCAAGCATCGAATATTCTGGTAAAATTGACATTTGAGTAAATACATTCATCATATAATTAATACCATCTGTTGCAATTGTATTAATATCATCATTACTAATTAATGGATACCCAATAATATTAGTTGAATTATCTTTACCAGTTGTTAACTGATATGGATTTATTGTTGTTTGAAATACAATAAGCAATCGTACACCAATATCTAGTATTATATATTGTAAGTAATATAGTTCAACATATTTTTTAAGTAATTGAATATTATTTGCATACTTAGGTGCTAATAATTTTATAAATCTTAATTTACTTTCAAATTGATATGTTTTTATAAAATTAACCATATGTATTTCATCTGCAATACTAAGTATATCTACATTACAAAGTGTTTTCATAAGTCTATATATATTAATCTTTACTTTGAGTTCTTCAAGTTGACCAGTATGTAATCCTTTATATAAATCATTTATTACATTATTTATATATTCTTTTTGTTTTTCAATTAATGGTATAAATTTTGTAATTTCACGTGTCTTGATTTTCATTCCATCCTCACCTTTTGCAAAATCATCGACATCTAGAATATCCGTAGTTGCAATAAATTCATTACAACCTGAAACTTTACAATAATATGAACCATTGTTTTCAACACCAAAAACAGATATTATATTATCATAGTCAATCTTTTTATCATCTTCTAGAAAACTTACACCTAATCTAAAATGATTACATAATAGAATTTGATTGCAAATATTACAATAAGTATGGTTTAATTCTTCTACTATATCATGTGGAGTATGTATATCATTCATATCATTCATATCATTCATATCATTCTTATCAGTTTTCAATCCTTTGGCAATTTTTTGTTTTTCAAGTATTGTATTTATATTAACTTTATTGAATTGTTTATAATTATTTTTGTATTGTTTTTCATCATTTTGAAATTGTCTTAGTATAGTTCTAGCAAAATAATATCTATCCTCATCATTTACGATTTTATTGAATTGTTTAATAACATTAAAATGGATACAAGGTTTTTGGGTAAATCTAAACTTTGCATTTGTTTCTTCTAATTTTTTCTCTTCTTCTTCTTTATTTTTCCAATAGTTTTTAAGACTATTAATTTTATTAACTAATACTAATCTATCATTAATTATTTCTTTATTTAATCTTGCAATTAATACTGGTATTTGTTTAATATATTCAATATTTTTATTTAAATTGTTCATCATTAATTCCATATCTAATACCTGTTTTTGCATATCTAATGCATCATTGGGTTCGCATTTAAGTGAATCCATATCAAAAATACATTTATTAGCATCTTCTAACTTAATTTCTGGATTTGCAATGCATTTGTTTTTCTTATCCTGGATAATTTTATAAAGTATTGCAATATCCTCTTTAATCCACATATCTGTATTACCAATAACCTCACGTTTAAATAGTTGCTTACTATTATTTACATCTACCAATGCATAATCTCCCATCATAATTACATTTCCATCACTATCAGTTGCAACTTTTCCATTATCTAACTCTAATCTAGCAAGACTAGGATACTTTATTACATTTGGACCGGTTAATTTAGTATTGCATGTAGAGCTGCTCTGTTGTGAACCAGATTGTGAACCATGTTGTATTTGCTGATGTGGTGAAATACTAGTTTGTAAGTTTGTTTGTGTAGATGTCATTGCGTGTTTTTCTTTCATAATAGACAATTCAGTTTCTAAATTTTCTAAATTATGAGTTTCTTGATAGGTTTTTAAATAATTCATAAATAGTGTTTTAAAGAAATAATTTCCATTATCAAAGCTCTTCATAATCCATTTCAAACGTAAATCATCTGTATCTATATTTAAATCTTTATTATCATAAGTATCATAATAAAATTTTGTAATATCATTCATTATATCATCAGTAATATAACGAAATTTGGGATTAGGTTTTACATGTTTATGTTCTAATTTATTTGCTTTATCAAGTTTCTCTTTTTCTTTTTGTTGTTTTTTAAGATTTTCCTTATATATTTTATATTTATCTGTTAGTTTATTATTATAATTTTTATAATCATTCACATATTCTGTATGTTTTGTAAATAATTTATTATATGTTTCATAAGTTATATTTCTAAAATCATATTCAAATTTTTTCAATATATTTAATATATTATCAATGCTTTTATCATTACCACTGCATTTATAACTACTATTACATGATTTTGTATTTACAGTATTAAATTTATTTGTATCTAGATATAAATTTATAATTTCATCTATTGTTGGTATAATTTTGGTAATTTGTTCATCTATGTCTTTTGCATCAAACCCGGTATTTGGCATTAAAAATAATATAAATTTATCAGGATTTTTTGTAATTGAAAATTTCTTAGAATCACCATCATCACCATCATCACCATCATCACCATTATCACCATCATCACCATCATCACCATCATCACCATCATCACTCTCACTATTAAGTAATTCAGGTAAACTAATATCATCAAGATTTACAGTTATTACTTCATTGTGTAGTTTCTGTATATTATATAAATTAGCTAACAAAACAGAATTTGTTGAATTGGAGTTTTTATTTGCAATAGCATCATAATATGTAAGAGGTGGGCGAACATACCCAATTATATTAATATTATCGCCTTTATAATATGTTTTGTAAAATGGTTTATTATATAGAATATTATCATTATCAATATCATAGTTATTATCACTATTTTTATTACCTAAATTTTTATTATCACTATTTTTATTACCTATATCATCATTTATATCATCATTAGTATAATCAGTATCATCTTCATTACTAAATCTTGCAATTGAACCTAAATTTACCTGGCATTCGAAATTTAATGGAGATAATGAATATGATTGACATTTTATAGGTTTATCACAATATTTAATAGTAATAGTATCTTGATATAGTTTTTTATAATCATTATATCTTAATTCATCTCCTAATCTAATGTTTATTCCTCCTATTCTATCACTATCATTATCAGTTAAATTTGATGTAGGATTTAATTCATTCAATATATTATTAGTATATAAATCATTATGTAATAAATTATTTTTTTTATCTTGTATATTTATTAATGTTTTCAAATTTGTATAAAAATCATCAATAACTTCATGTGATTGTAAATCATAATCATCTTTATTTCCTTTTTTTGTTTTATCAAGATATATTTTTTTACGATTAACAACCAATGGAATAAGAAATTTATTAGTATAAACCCCTTTTTTATAACTTGATACAAGAGGTTTATAATCATTTTTAGGGAAAATAATATTATTATCACTACCCGTTATTGTGTTTTTTAATATACTAATTGTATTTATAAGTTTTATAATATTGTCTTTAACATATTCAGTTTTTGTTTCTAGAATAGATAGTTTACCAGTTTTATATTTAAACAAGTCTCCTTTTTGAATGCTATCTGGATATATTTTTTCTATTTCACTTACTTCAACTCTTTTGACTTTTTCAAATGTTTCAAATATTTCTAAATCTGTATTATTATTATCATTATCATCATTTACTATAATTATATCTTCATCATCATAATCTGTTTCAATATCTTGATTACTACTTAAATCATGATTACTATTTGTTTCATTTGAGTCATGTCCTTGTGAGTCATGTCCTTGTATGTTTTTTTTAGGAATTACACCAGATAACATCATATTTAATTCATCATATTCATCATCATTACTACTAATAGTAAACTCATCAATGCCACCAATACCACCAATGCCACCAATGCCACCAATACCACCAATGCCACCAATACCATAATCTTCACTAATACTATCATCACCATAATTTATATCATCTATATTTCTTAACAAAATTTCTTGTGATGATATAGAATTATATTTTAATGATTCAAGTGTATTATTTTCAAAATTATCAATGTCATCAAGTTCTTGAATATCTGCATATTTATCATCTGTTTCATCACCACTATTAGAACCCGACTCTTTTTTATCACTTGTTTTTTTAACTTTACCACCTCCATATTGATAAACTAATTCTCCATCAATACCAATTTTACTTGTAAAATTATCATAATTATTACTATAATTACTATAATTATTCATATTATATGAAATGTCATTATCTGCATTATTCAAAACTGTCATTATACCTTTTGAATCTTTTGAACTAATAATAAGTTTATCTCCCAATTTCTTTGAAATTGCAGGTGTAACTAATGATGTATCAATAGTAAAATTATCATTTTTTGGATTATATAACATATTTTGAAATATTTCAGGAAATATTACATTTCCAGTTTTAGGAACTATACGAACTTTTTCACCATTATACTCAACAATAGTTGTAAGAGCATCATTTTCTTTAATATTTTTAAAAGCCTCTGCAACGACTTCATTTACAACTGGTAATTGTTTTGTATCATTATCAATAATAGGTACTAATCTACTTATACCACTAAAAGTTGGAATATCACGATTATTATAAAATATAAAATGCATTGAATTACTTATTTTATTCATATCATTATCATTATTTGGCATATATAACCAAATACCATTTTCAGTTTTTTCGATAACATCTAGGGTTTTACCATCAAGATGATAATAACATGAATCATGAGGTGTATTTATAAATATTCTAGAACCAGGGATTATTCTACTATGTAAATCCATAAGTTGTACATCTCTTTCTGGTAGTGCAATATTTGGTTGATATTCTGGTATACCAATCGGAAATGCAAAATCCATGAGAGGTTTTAACATTATGCTTTCATTTTGTGTTAAATTATAAGTTCTATAATGTTTTAGTAGAGCGTTTTTTAAATTTGAATACTGATTTTCATTAATAATACCTACTTTTGCAATATTTGGATGAACAACAAATTTACTAAATATAGGATGTGTATTTTTATCTAAACGAAATACTATAATTTTTTGAGGATTTGCATTAATAGTTGTAACTAATACACCATATAATTTATTTGATGTAGTATTAATTAAAATACTACCTGGTTTAAAATTACTCATGATATTAAATATTACTTACTTACTTATTTACTTACTTATCTACTTACTTACAACTAATAAATAATAAGATTAATTTTGCAAAGTTTAATCTTATATTTTATATTGGTTTAATATAATAATAATTATAATAATTATAATAATTATAAGCCTATTATATAATAAATATAAATATGTCATCCATGTCATCATCCATTTCATCATCCATATCATCATCTATATCATCTATATCATCATCTTCATCTAAATGGATATATAATACATCAAATGATAATATATATATATTAATCTTAATAATAATTATATTAGGTTTTATAATACTAGATTTTGGTTTAATAAAAAAAAAAACAGATAAATTTAATATATCGAGACGTAATAATTTTAGTAATAGTAATAGTAATGATGATGATGATGATGATAATTATTATATGTATTATCGTAATCGTCATTATAGAAACTCTACAATAACTAATCCAAATAATAATTTTGGTTTAACACAAGCAGAAATAGATAAAAGAAATGCCTGGGCTAGATTAGATGGGAATGTTGATACTATATCATTACCAACTTATAAAAATGATATTATGCAAAAAGAAAGTTCTCTATATAATTCTAGTAATACATCTGTACAACCTATGAATTATTCTACATTAGGAGATTATGCAACATTAGATACATTAGGTAAATCTTTAACTGATACATTAGGTGGTATAAAATCTGATATGGGTTATACATTATTAGATGAACAACTTGGTACTTTTAATACATATAATAATACAAATATAAATGCAAATACATATGATAATACTGCAAATTTTAATACTGGTGTTAATGCAAATACGTTAGATGGTGTATCATCTGGAAAAATATCGGGTCAAGGTACAGGATTTAGTGGTAAAATATTTCAAGATAATAGACCAGTATTTATGCAAAAAGATTTTCATGGTGTTGCTAATATTTTTGCTCCAAATATTATTGTTGCAAATGCTCCATTGAATAGTGATGGAACTCCTGATATAAGATTTGAAATGTAATGTATATGTATAAAAAAAATATATGTATATGTATAAAAAAAATATATGTATATGTATAAAAAAAATATATGTATATGTATAAAAAAAATATATGTATATAGTAAAAAATAATAAACATATCAAAATAAACATATCAAAACAAAAATATATTAAATGTCAAATAATAATAGTCAAACAATTAGAAAAACAAATTATACATCAACAACATTTATTATAATATTTGGTGTGTTGGGTGTTATAGGTTTATTTATATATATCTATAATAGTTATAAAAATAATTTACCATCTCCTACTGCAACTCTAATAGGTGCTACATGTCCTGATTATTGGGATTCAATTGGTAATAGCAAATGTAAAAATGTAAATTCACTAGGTACTTGTAGTAATACTGATGGTGCAAATATAGTAGATTTTAGTGGTGATGTATTTACAAATAATAATACTGGAAATTATTCAAAATGTAAATGGGCAAAAGCATGTAATATGTCATGGAGTAATATTGATAGACTTTGTTAATCTAACTCAATAAATGGCGTACGATATTCTGTATTTTCTGTATTTTCTGTATTTACCATTTTATCTTTATTTTGTTTATTAAATTTATTTATTATTGATTCACCAAAACCATTTGAATTTAATATAGAATCCTTATCAGCTATCATTAAACATAGTAAAAATAAAGGCATCATATTACATAATGTATTATCTACAAGAGAATCTATATTTTTTTTATTTTCATTTTCTAATCTATTATTTTCTAATATTTCATTTTCTAATATTTCATTTTCTAATCTATCATTTTCTGCATTTTCAACCTTAAATTGAACTGATTGTAATTGAACTGAAAATTCAATCATTGCAATTTCTAAATCAAGTAAATCATTATAAGAAATAGTATTATTAGACAATAATAAAGGTAATTTTGTTGAAATAATATTGTATTTTGATGATATATCATTAAATTTATTATTTAATTCATTCAAATATGAATTACTTTTTATTGATTCATATTTTGATGATACAGTAGTAAATTTATCATTTAATTCATTTAAATTTGAATTATTTTTTATTGATTCATCTACACTTTTTATTGATTCATCTACATTAGAGTCATACATTTTATAAATCTAATATATATATAATAATATTTTGTAATCGATATTTTATAATGATATATTGATATTATATATATTAGATTTATATATAGTGTTTTATTCGCATAATATAAAAAATAAAACTAAAAAAATAAAATTATATAAATATATAATTTTACATATGTAATTAAATTGAAATTAACTAATTTATTTAAGGATAAGCTCATTATAATTTATAAAAATGTTTATTTGGCTTTTGATGATTTAGTATTCTTTTTAGATTTAGGCTTAACATCCTCAACAACTTCCTCAACAACTTCCTCAGGTACATTATCATCTTCATCAGATACATGTACTGGTTCAGGGATTGGTTCAGGGATTGGTTCAGGGATTGGTTCAGTCTTAGTTTTTTTAGGTTTAGATGAACTCTTCTTAACAGTAGCTTGTACTGGTTCAGGAACGATTTCATTATCAGTTGGATTATCAGTTGCATCTTCATCATCAGTTGCATCTCTAATCACAACATCTTTCTTACCTGTGCTTTCAATCTTGATTTCAAGAGGGTTGCCATTTTTTTTATTTTGACGTTGCTCTTTACGAACATTCCATTCTCTTAATTTACTATCATACTCCTCTTTTTCTTCATCTGGTATTTTATATACAAGCTTTTCTTCTTCACTTAATTCTTTCCATAAAACACCAGCATCTTTTGATACCTGTGTGCTAATATTTTTAATTGTACTATCATTCTTATATTTTTCACTAAGTTCTACCCGTTTTTCTTCAAGAAATCTAAAATATGATGAAAGTGGTTTTTTAGGTTTATCTTCTGGAAAATCACCATCATTAATTGCATTACTGCGTAATTTATCAAACTTTGCCTTATATTCTAATTTTAATGCATCAGCTTGCTTTTTATATTTAGCTTTTTCTTTTACAGACAAAGCTTGCCATGCTGCGGAACTATCTTTTAATGAATATTTAGTGCCTTTTGCATCACACTGTTTTTTATAATCTTGACCAAATAAATGATTAGATGTTAATGGTTTTTTTAATCCTTCAACAGAAAATTTAATTGCCTTTTTCTTTTCACGTTGATTAGATTTAGTAATTAGTTGTTTTAATTGTTCTAAATCTTCTCCCCAATAATACTTTAATATATCACTAGCGCTATCATCATCACAAACACCATCTTCACCTGTAAGAAATTGTGTTTTAAATACATTATAAAATTCTAGAAAATGACGTGCTTTTACTGGGTCGCGTTTATACTCTCCATTATATACACTATGAACACTAGTTTCTTTCATTTCAGTATTTTCTAATTCAGTATTTTCTAATTCAGTAGTTTCTAATTTAGAATTGTTTTTAGTAGATTTAGTAGAATTAGTAGATTTAGTAGATGTATTAGATTTCTTTGTAGTGGTAGACATTGTATTATATAAGTTGCTTACGCTTTAAATTGAATTAATTGTATTTTGAATACGTAAATTTATATATAACTTGATATGTAATTTAATAATGTGGATTATCTAATAGTTAAAATTCAATTTTTTGTGTTCATATTATAAAAATATAATTCATGGACAAAAAATGGAAAAAGTTTTCGGTAAAAATAGAAAATTGAAAAAAATGTGTTTAGATAAAATTAGTATTAATATTTATATACCTTATAAATTCTATTTACGTCTATTTACGTCTATTTACGACTATTTACGTCTATTTACGTCTATACTATATTATAAAAGAATGTCTGGGTTTGAATCTACTGCTACTACTACTATTACTACTACTACTACTGCTGCTACAAGTCCACCTACTACAAGACCACCTATTGGAGTAATATATATGAGAGGTATACTTTGTATTAGTATAACACCGCCTGAACTAGTATTTAGTCAAGCTAAAAGTCCTAATGATGTAAAATATGGTTTATTCTTAGAATGTAATAATTGTATTCGCTATGCCTCTTATAGAGGAATACTATGTGGTTTATGCCTAAATTGTGTAATGGATACTAAATATAAATATGGTATACATAACCCAACAGATGAATATTCCTCATATGTTCCTTTTGGAGGTTATACTATTCCTGAAATACAAAGGCGTATAGATGAAATAATAGAAAAAAACGAGCTACCAACCTTTTATCAAGACAATCATTATTTGTTTAATGCTGAAAAGCCAATATTAACGGCACACATTTATTATTTTGCCTTATCAGTATACCAATTAGCGGCATTATTTTACAATGAGCCTGAAATGTTTAATATTCTTTGTGAGCAAATCAAAAACAAAGATAGTAGTTTTAGAAATAGATTATGCGACTATTATTTCTCACAAAATAAGTATATTGAATATGCAAAG
>Ga0214919_10006542_pt1 | contig 15992 bp, 8 predicted proteins | sample LL1503_MetaG_FD_177994 | JGI IMG/M metagenome (GOLD analysis project Ga0214919, IMG submission 177994) | Freshwater microbial communities from Lake Lanier, Atlanta, Georgia, United States - LL-1503 | ecosystem: Environmental > Aquatic > Freshwater > Lake | place: USA: Georgia | collected 2015-03-15 | reverse complement strand
ACAATATTATACAAATGTTATTACTATAGAATTTACAGATGTTAATAGATTTGATTTTTCTAAAGATTATGTTAATAATATAATAAATTATGGAAGAAAATCTACTAAAAATTATTTTACTTTTAAATCTTTAAAAAGTAATAGTACTAATAATACAAATAATATTATTATTTGTATTTTATTATTAATTATTTTTATTTTATATAATAATTATAATTAATAATAATTAATTATAAAATAAAAAAAGCCTTAAGGCTTTTTTTATGGAAACAACAAAAAAAGTTTTAAGACTTTTTTTGTTATTGACATCATTAGTTTGCCTAAAGGCAAACTATGATGGAAACCATGTTATTAATAATAAATTATTATTATAAAGTGTAGTTGTAAATCCATCATCATTTAATTTTTTATTTATATATACTGTACAATCAATAAGAGAATAAAAAGGAAGACCTATTAAAAATTCAGGTATTTGATACCATGTATAATAATTATTACCATCGCTAGATAATTTAATTTTTTTTTCAATATTATTATATATTTTATCAAAAGTTATAAATTTTTTTGATTCGCGTTTATTTTGTATTGAAATTAATTCTTCTGCTTTTACCATTAATCATAATATAGATTTAAAATTATTTAATTTATTATAATTAATGGTATATGATACAATAGTATATGATACAATTTGTTTAAGTGGTAGTGGTATATATGCTTTTTTATATATAGGTGCATTGGATAAATTAATTAATGATAAATTAATAGATATTAATAATATTACAACTTGGATAGGAACATCTGGTGGAGCAATAATATCTTTAATTTTTTCATTAGGATATTCTAATACAGAATTATTAGAATTTATTTCTAATTTTAATTTTACTATATTACTTCCTAAAAAAATTAAATTATTTACATTTTTAAAATCAAATGGATTAAATAATGGTAATAAATTTATATTTTTTTTTAAAAAAATGATTTATAATAAATTTAATGTAGAAGATTTAACTTTTAAAGAATTATATGATCTTACTAAAAAAAAATTAATTATAATAGGTACTAATTTTACAAAAAATACTGAAGAAATATTTTCAATTGATTTTACACCAGATATGTCAATTGTAACAGCTGTAAGAATATCTATATCTATACCTTTAATTTTTACACCAGTTTTATATAATTCGGATTATTATATTGATGGTGGTATAAAAAATAATTTTCCTTATAATCATTGCGATCCTAATAAAACATTAGGTATAAATATTAAACGCAAACATATAAATAATAAATTAATTAATATTTTTAATATATTTAAAATAACATTATCTATGTTAACATTAAGTTTTAGATCAAATTATAATAATTCTAATATTATTACTATTGATATTAGTAATGATTATAATAAAAATATTATTTATAATGATTTAGATTTATCTAAAGAAAATATTGATAGTATGATTAATATAGGTAAAATTAATGTTAATAATTATTTATTAAATAAAAATAATATTATTAATTCTGTATCTATACATCAAAATAAAACTTTTTTAACTGTAGAAACTCAAACTGATGATATTTAATTTATTTTTTTATATAATAATTCTGATAAATTGTTATATTCTGTTATTTTATCTTTATAAGATTTATTATCTATTTTAATTTTACTAAAATTCGGTAATGTATTAAAAGCTTTATCCAAACTAGTATATTTAAAACTTTCTATAGTATCTTCTATATATAATTTGTTAATATCATTAATATTAGTATACATTTCTCCTGATATATAATTTATTAATTCTGATGGTTCATTATATTCAATAATACTTGTATTATTTTTATTATCAAATGATAAATTAAATTCATCATTTGATTTATAATTTTCTTTTGGTATAATAATATTATTATTAGTTTCTTTTAATTTATTAAATTTATCAATAATAGTTTCTGTTTCAATAAAATTATTATAACCATGTTTACTATTTAATTCAGATGAAAGTGTATTAAAATTCTTATTATTAATAGATATTGATTTATTATTATAAGAATCTTTTAACTCTATAAAAGTTAATTCTTTATTTGCTAAAAAATTATTATATTTAAATTTAGATTCTTTATCAATTAATATTTGATGAGCTAATATTATATGATAATATATATCTTCTTCTAATTCTGAATTTTTATCAGGATGAAAATTTTTAATTATTTTTATAAATTTTTTTTTTATAATAATATCAGAATCATTTTCATTAATATTTAATATTTCATATAAATTATATTTTAAATTATTAAAATCTATTTCTATTTTACTCATATATACATATTTATTATAAATAAAGTTTAAATAAATTTTATAAATAATATATATGGATGAAAAAATAGAAGCTTCAATAATGTTAGCATCTTATTTTGAAACATTGGGTTTTAAAAATAGTCAATGGGAATTTAATTATTCAGCTAAAATAACATCTTTAAATGAATATATGGTATTATGGAATACTATGTTACATCATTATACAATATTAGGAGGATCTACACAAATTAATATTAAAAATTGGGATTCATCCGACGATACTATTTTAATAATGGCTACTATTGAAGCATTATTAAATCATACAAAAAATATAGAAGATAAATATATTCAAAAATATATTAAATATTATGATCTTCTTAATGAAACAATACGTGTTAGTGGACTTACTACTATAGATATGATAAAATTATTAAGAATAGGAAATACAATTACTACTTTACCATCTAAAGAAAATATGGGTGGAAATGGTGCAGCACTTAGAACTGGTCCTATAGGTTTATATTTTTATAATAATTATCATAAAGTTATTGAAGAAGCTTTTATAGCTTCTAGATTAACTCATAATTATTATTTAGGTTATATGGGTGGTGTAATTACTGCTTTATTTACAGCATTTGCATTTAATAATATTCCACCTTGGGAATGGATAAATGAATTATTAAAATTATATGATATTATTAAATATTATTATCCAAAAAATCATAATATTGATGATTTAGAAAAATATATTAATTTTTGGAAGAAATATAATGAAACAAGAGTAAAAAAAATAATTAATAAAAATTTATTAGCAACATTTTGTTATCCAGAAAATAGATTTATATATTTATTAAATTATTTTCCAAATAGTAAAATCAGAGATATTATTTTAAATGAAAAAAAATTATATAAATTAAAATTTAATTGGAGTCGTTTTAGTAATACTGGTTTAGATGCTTGTATCTATGCTTACGATTGTTTATTAATGTCAATGTATACTCCAAATTCTATAATATTAGATTTAAATAATATATTATATAATTTAGATACTTTTATGACTTTAGTTTGTATTCATCCTGGCGATAATGATACAACAGGAGCCATAGGTGGTACATGGTTTGGTGCATTAAATGGATATTCTAATTTTAATAAAAATAGATTATTAGAATTAGAATTTATAAATGAATTAACTGAAATAATTAAAAAATTTAAAAAATTAATTATTAGTAGATAATATATCATTTAATTTTTCTAATAATTTATCTACTGATCTTTCATCTTCATAAATATGAATTTGTTTATTGGGTAATTCAAATATTATTGAAGGAAATCCTGGTATATCATAATTTGATATTAATTCTTTATTTGCCGGATCATCGCAATCTATATCGTGTGTTTTAATATTTATAAATGAATTTTCTTGATTAATTTTATTAATATACTGTGTAAATGTATCCCATTCCGGTCTAAACTTATTAGACCAATGACACCATTTAGTATTAAAATTATATATATTTATTGGATTTATACGAGATTGTACAGTTTCATTAGAACTATCATCAAATGCTTCTTGATAAGAATTATTATTATATAAAGTTTCATTAGAACTATCATCAAATGCTTCTTGATAAGAATTATTATTATATAAAGTTTTATTAGAATTAAAAAAACTATATAATAAATAAATAAAAATTATACCTAAAATAATCCATATTATTATAGGTATATTATTAAAAAAATCACAAGATTTCGATTTTATATTATTTAATTTCGATAAATCATTAAAAAAATTTAAATTATTATTTACCATTATATTAATTAAGATAATATTTATTTAAAAATATTAAGAAAATATTTTTTTCTAAATTAATATATATATATATGACTAACCCATTACGCGAGACACCTTATCTTTTAGATAAATTCCTTGATTTAATACCTCGTATAAATAAAAAAAATATAAAAAGTAGATTTTTTTTTAAAAAATTACTAGATAAGGCAAATGATTATGAACGTAATACTAATATGCCTGTAGATACTCCTGCAAATATGCATCAATTTATAATGTCAGATTCTTATAATAATAAATATTTAGATGGATATGAGGATAATGCATTTCATATTAAAAAACGTATCTCAAAAAATGAAACTGATGGTGCTCAAGTAATTCACCCTGAATGGTTATTATTTTTTGCACAAATGGCTAGTGATTTAGGTGGTACTATAAGAGGAGTTGGTGATCCTGTATTTGATTGTTTACAAACCTTATCATCACTAAGCAATCAGCCTATTGAAAAAATTTTATTATTATTTTTTAGTAATTTAATTTTAAAATATGAAGTTAATGGTACTTGGTTAAATTTAGGAGATGAGCCAATCTATCATCAAGATAATAGATTAAAAATGATGACTAAAATATTATTTAAAGATAGTTTAACAATATCAAATTTCTTACATTCAATAAAAGGTGTTTTTAATTTTAGCGACTTTCATAATATTATAGGTAAAACAGAAGACTATGATGATGTCAATGATCTACATAATCCTTTATTTAGAAAAAGTCTTTCTGCAATTGGGTTATTACCTATAGTAACAATACCTATTCCTTTATTTGGATTTAATCCTTTAGATCATGGAGTAAATAATACAATGATTCCTCTTCCAGGAGGTGTAGGAGGTCCAGGTCCAGTAACTCCACATCCTATGATTATATTAGATAATATAGCAAGACCAGTTAGATATCCTACTTTTTGTCAAAATACAGATGTTAATTCTAAAGGAATTAACTTATGTGGTGATGCTTTACATCCATTAAGTTATTGTACATCACTATATCCAGGTGATTTTAGACCTACATATAATGTAGTAGATAAATTTATCAAGTATGTACAAAAAAGTGGTATACTTAATGTATCTGCAATGTGTAATACATTCAAAGATCTTATTATGTATGGTGCTATGGAAGAGTATGATCAAGGAACTGCTGGTCTTATGCCTATAGATAATCTATTAGGACCTAGAATATATACTGCTTTAGGGGATCATAAGAATTTAAAAGATTCTTATTTTAGAAAATTTCAATCTATTGCAACTGGCTTTAGTATGAAACCAGAAACTATATTATCTATGGTTACAAAACATGGTGGTAAATTATGGTGTAGTAGTGATCTGAATGGTACACTAGGTTTTCTTTTATCTGATTATACTTCTGCTACAATGACTGCAAGAGTACCACTAGTAGGTCCTACAGCAGCAGCAGCACTAGTAGGATTAGGAATATATAATAATAAAGTTGCTTTACCTGCTTTACCTCATCATGATCAGTATACTCAAATTGTTCCTATGGCTAAAACTGATGATAATATAGATTATCAAGTTTTATTATCATCCCCAGAAACAATAATAATGCAATTACATTTATTTACAAACCAACATGGTGGTCTACAAAATTTAATGGTACAAGATCATAATTTACAATCAACTCCAAATCTATTAAATGAATTATTAGCATTACAACATATTAATGCAGGTGTAACATGGTACGAAAGACCTGCTGTAGGAGCTAATACAGTAGTACCACTTGCTGGAAGAATACCTTTTGCAATTGGTTTAATAACAGATCCTAATGCTGATGCGTATCGAGCATCGAAGAATATAGTACCATATAATACAATATTAAATAATTTTTATAAGAAAATTATTTATCCTTTAATTTTCCTTTTATATAATTTAAGAAAACCTATAGCTGCGGGTGGACGTAATATTGTATATAATACACCTAATGTAGTCCCGGCTCCTGGTGGTCCACCAGCAGGAGCTACTCATGCAGAAGTAGTAGCCTTACAAGCACTACTTAATTTAGTCGGATGTCCTAACACTCCCATAGCAGGTGGAGGAACTAATATGTATTATTTAAATGAAAATACAGCACCTTATAATGGTATTGAATATGATGCATATATATATATTACTCAAATATTAAATACTGATCCATCCACTATTAGAACATTATATACTAGATTTTGTAATGGACCAGCTGCTGCATATGGAACAGCAGGAGCTGGAGCTGGAGCACCTATAGCATTTAATGGAACACCTGTAGATATTACAGATATTGATTTAGTAAATATAATTGATGAATTATTTAAAATTGAGCTATTACAAGCTGATAATGGTTTAGCTGCTGGTTCCAATTCAGTTCTTGCTTGGACAAAAGATAACAACTATAAAGTAATGATTAAAGTTTTTGCTAACTCTTTCCTTACAAAAATGACTGGAGGACTAATAAGACCTGCAGCATGGGGAGTAACCTTAACTGGTGCCGAATTACATAATTTAATTGGTGATGAGTTAAATATATTAGTAAATGATGTATTAAAAAATCCAGTAAACAATCATAAATTTAGCATTAATATGAGTGAATTTAAATTACTTGGAAATATTATGGAAGAATATCTTAAATATTATAAAGAGTTAAGAACAAAATTTTTATTAGCATATACTTCAAATAACTTTTTTAATATTGATTTAATACAATTAATAACAAGAAAAATAGAAGCTGATCGACTAGATAAAGATAAGTTAAAAGGAAAAACAATAGTATTTTCAGATCGATTAAGTTGGGATAGAGATCCTCATGGAATGTTGCTATTACCAGATGATAAAACTACTAATAAACAACGTGAAAAGTATATTTATGATGATGAAAAATTATATAAGTATGATGAAAGTAAACCAGATAATAAAGGGGTAGAAATTACTTTTAATGATACTCTAGTAAAATTTGCAGTAGATAGAAAATGTGATAACATTACTGGATTAAGTGTACAAAATAAATCACCAGAGGAAGAAGAACAAACATGTGCAGAATATTTAATGAATTGTATTGAGGGAACTGATGATAATAATATAGAAAAATGTAAAGAATATATGACATCAGCAGATTATTGGGAAAAAGCTGCAACTGAAGCAGATAAAATAGATCCATTAATGGCACTTAAAACTTTAAAGGCATTTGGATTTGAAACTATAAATTCTGATGAGTCCGAATTTATAGAAATGATATCATTTGATGATTGGCTAGATTTATTAATAAAGAACAAATCAATAGCTGGTCCTAAAGATACTATAGATACTGAAGCATATAAAATTAACAATAATATAAAATTAAAAGGCTATTTAAAAGCTTTAGTAAATAGAATTAATCATAGTTTAGCTATTAATAATCCAGACTATAAAGGAGTAGTTAATAAACCACCATTTAATCCACCTCCACGTAAATATTTACAAATGGCATATCATGGTAGTAGATTACGCGGTGGTAGTGATTTACATCAATATAATAAATTTGCATTAGGAGGTAGACAAAATAATATTTATGATACTATTAATGATATAAATAGAATAATGGAAACACACGTATATGATGATAATATTACTCTTAATCAATATGGTGGTAATATGTTTGATGATAATGAACGCGTTATTATGGGTCAATATAAATTAAAATCAAGTGCTATGTATAAAGATATGTTTACTAAATTATCAAATGAACTTAAAAAGAAAAAACAATCGTTAGTACCTACTGATAAAAAACGAATTGAAGAAATGATTATAAGTTTAACAAAACGTGAAAAAGTACTACATCATATACTATTAGCATATAATACATACGCACATTGGATTTCTTTATTTGGAGATAAATCAGATGAAGGGTCTACATTATCTTATGATCAATTAGAAATATTAGCAATAGAAAAACGTAAAATACTGACTAAAAAACATAAAGAAGAACGAAATATAAACGATGTATTTAATAAATTAGTTATTGTTCTTAATCAAAGATAAATAAATTAATTTAAAAAATAAAAATTTTTTAAATTAATATAAAGTTCAAATATTATGTATAATTAAATATGGGAATAGGATTATTAACATTAGTTTCAATTGGTAAAGAAAATATATTTATTTCAGCAGAACCTGAAATAACATTTTTTAAAATAGCTTATAAAAGATATACAAATTATTCTATCGAACAAACTCCTCAATATTTTAAAACAACACCTGATTTTGGTAGAAAATGTACTGTAAATATAGGTAAGACAGCAGATCTTATGGGTATGTCTTATATTTATATTGAATTACCTGATATACAAATGCAAAATTTTTCTAATACTTTTATAAAAAAATTTGCTTGGACAAAAAAAATAGGATTAGCTTTAATAAATTATATTGAAATTGAAATAGGAGGTACTATTATTGATAGACATTATGGAGATTGGATGAATATATGGAATGAATTAACAATTAGTTCTGGTATAAAAAAATCTTATAATAAAATGATAGGAAATATATCATATCTAAATAACTATTCATTAACTAAATCATCATATATTTTATATATACCATTATCGTTTTGGTTTTGTCAGGATACTGGTCTTAATTTACCATTAGTAGCATTAAATAATTCAGATATAAAAATTCATGTAGAATTTAATGATATTGATAAATGTTATAATTTATCACCATCATATTATATTTATATGAAAGATAATATATGCTTATATGAATCTGGTGAATATATATATCAAACTTATCAAAATAATAAAATTATAGGAGAATTTATTAATTATAATGTAATTACACAACAATTATTTTTTAATCCGATTAAAGGAAATTTTATTATTCCGAATATTCAAAATGATCCAAATTTAATAATAGTTGGTGTAAAAAGTAATTATACTATGAATATACAAAGTAATACAGTTATTGTTAAAAATGAAGATTTTTTTAAATTTAATAAACCTTCATTAATTAATTCATATTTATTAATTAATTATATATACCTTGATAATAACGAAAGATATAATTTTATTAATAATTCTCATGAATATTTAATTCAAGTTATCACTACTATTCCTGAACAAATTATATCTACTATTAATTCTATTTATAAATTACCATTAACTAATCCTATAAAATTAATTGCATGGAGAACCTTATTACAATCTAATAAAACAATAAATAATTATTTTGATTATAATTATAATAATATTGAATTAAATAATTCATTTAATTTAATATCAACTAATATTATTAATAAAAATTTATTAATAATAAATTCTATAAATAGAATGGATTTAAATTCTATAGAATATTATACTATATTACCAAATTATCAATTTAATTTTAATAATGAACAATCTGGTATTTATACTTATTCTTTTGCATTAAATCCAAAAGACTTACAACCATCTGGTAGTATGAATTTTAGTAAAATAGAAGATTCATATTTACAATTTCAATTAAATAATATTATTAATTATCAAAATTCTGTTTCTATAAAATGTTATGCTATTCAATATAATTTATTAAAAATATCATATGGTATAGCAAATTTTGGTTTTAATTAATCCAAGCTAATTCACCTATATCACTCATTATTCTAATAATATTATATTCTCTAATAATTGTATTAATATAACATGATTCTAAATTATCTGAGGTTATTGTAAAAGTTACATTATCAAAATTTGTAAAATTTAAATGACCAGTAGGTTGTTTTTCTAATGGATTTAATGAAAAAGTATAACAATAATATCCAGTTGGTACAGAATTATAATATTTTTGATTAGGTATTACATTATTATAATAATTATCATCTCTAGTATTAAATAAATATTCATTATTAACTTCAATTAATAATGAAGTTATTGGTGATATTTCATTAATATCAATTTTATTAGAAAATTGAAATTTTAAATACATTAATAATATATAATTTTTTTTTTCATGAGATATTATTGAATTTAAATATCTATCTTCATAATACATTAAATATTTTAATAAATCATTTGACCATACCACATTATTTTTTGTAGATTGTAAATTTAATTTATTAAAATTATTTATTAATCTATTAATTCTATCAGATATGTTACCATTAATATAATTATTATATTCTATATTATTATTAATTATTATATCAATATCTTGTATATATTTTTTTTCATATTCTGATGTAAATATTAAATTATTATTAATATATAATTTATAATAATTTAAACTAATTATATATATATTATATTTTAGATCATATTTAGTTATATATTCTGGTATATATGTTATATTTGTATTAGATAAAGGTTTAGTAATTATAATTATATCTTTAATTAATCCAGATAATTTTTTATTAATAACTATTTTCTTAGAATTTAATAAATTTGTAGTTATAGGTTGATATCTTTCAATTATATATTCATGTTTTAATAATCCAAATATTTTTCTTTCTTCCATATCTAATAAAATACAATCAGATAATAAACTTATTTTAAAATTAAGATTAATATCTGATATATTAGTCAAGTCATTACTTAATATATTACTAATATTATTTATTTTATATGTTAGTTTAATTTCTGTATTATTTATTGATATAGTAGGTAATGCAAGACCTGGATTTAAACAATACCAAAAAATTAAAGGTATATATATTGACCATCCATATTTAGTTCTTCTTATTTTAGTAATATTATCAAATTGTTTTTTTTGCGAGACATTTAAATATAAATTATAATGTATATTATAAATATCCTCAGATATTTCATCTACTAATTGATTATTAAAATATATTCTAATATATTCAAAAATTTTATTAAAATTAATAAAATTAGGTTCTTCCGATGATATTATATTATTAATTATATAATTATTTTGTTGTATAAGTTTATTTGATTGTATTAATTTAACAGAATCGTATAAATTTGTTAAATCATAATTATCATATGCAATTAAATAATAATTATTATTATTATTATTATCTACATTATAAGTATTTATATTATTAGTAAATATATAAATAGAAGTTAGTGAATCTTGTTTATAAAAATTACCCAATTGAAATGAATCTTGATAAAATGTAATATTTAATACTTTATTATAAATATCATCATCTAATGAATAAATATAATTTTCTTCAATAATATCAATAATATTATTAAAAGCAACAATATAATATAAATATGTATTATGATATGTTATAAATATATCCCCTTCATATATTATACTATTATAATATAAATTAAATTTTTGTATATTAACTGTAATATATCCCGATAAATTTGATAAAATATCTGTTTGTATTTTATATAAATATTTTTTAAACTTTACTCCGGTTGATGTGTATGGCATAATATAAAAATTATTATTTGTGTATTGATATTTATTTTGAAATATAATATTATATTTCAAATTTAATTTTGGTATTATAACTTTAGTTAATATAGTATTTGGTTCTATATAATATTGATAAAAAATAATAGTTCCTTCTAAATCATCATATGGCCAATTTATAACTAATTTATTTAATTCAATAACAAATAAATTTTTATCTATATAAAAATCATTAATTTTATAATAATAATTTTCTTTTAATATTATAAGATCACTAGGCATATTCATAATAATATTATTATTAGAAATTGTATAACTAGATATTATCCATTTATTTTTTATAATAAAATTAATATTATTTAAATCATATAATGTTGATAATGTAAAAAATATATTATTATTATTATCAATATTTATTGATGTTTTATTAATAATATTATTAATTGGATCATAGATATTATTAATAATATCTATATCATTATTTTTATCATATAAATATATAACTGATAATTCTGTTAAATTATACATATGAGTTAATTCATATAAATATTCATTACAAAAATTAATTTCTAATATTTTATTTAAATGTAAATAATTTAATTTTTGATTATGATATAATTGAATAAAATTATAATTATTAGATATATTATATATATCTAAGGAAAATGTACACATTACTTTATTTGTTTCTAATATTACTATATTAATTGGTATATATTTAGTTAGTCCATCATATACTTGAAATTCGTTAAAATCATTACTATTATATAATAAATTATTATCTAATAAATGTGTATATAAAATATTATTTAAATTATTAATAGTATCAGGTATAATCTTAATAATTATTATTACATTATAATTATTAATTTTAATAATACTATTAATATAAAACCCATTAATATCATAATATAATAAAAATATATTATCGTCTATTTTTATATATGTATTATTTATAATATAATTAATTTTCATATTATAAAAATATAAATACATATTATTATTTAATATTGTAAATTTTTTAATATACATATAATTATATAATTCAAAAATTTCATTATTATTAATATTATTTAATTTAATAGCAACATTTAAATTATTATTTTTATTTATTATAAATATATTATTATTTTGATAATATATTTCATCAATATAATTAATATTAATATTATTAAATATTATATTATATATATAACCTATAAAATTATTTGATATTATATTATATGTATTATTTTGAATAATTGCTAAATAATCTAAATAATCTAATTTTATAAATGAATAAAATAATAATTGATTAATATATAATGTTGGTTTATTAATTTGTATTGTTTCATCTAAATAATCTAAATAATAATTTGCTCCTATAATTATATTATTATTATATAAATTTAATTTATATGGATAAATTTCATTACTAGATATCGTATAATATATTTTATTTAATATTATATTATTATTATCTATAATATTTATATTTGATACTATTGATTCATTATTATAATTATTATATGTTATTGTTAAATTATTATTAAATATATTTGCTGAATAAATATTATTATTATTATTATAAGTAATAACTAAATCATTAATTGCATCGGGATTTAGTAATTCTAAATCTATTTTAGTCCATAATTGATTTATTAATATTTTTAATCCATTATTATAATTATAATATAATGAATTAGTAATATTTAATATATTATTAAAATTATTACTTAAATAATTTAAATATCTTAATAATTTATTTACAGATATACCATAAAATAAATTATTACTATCTATTTTATTAATCCAATTTAATATCTCGTTATTAATATCATCTAATGATATTAAAGATCTATATACTAAATTATTATTATCATCATAAATATATTCATTAGTAATATAATAACAAGGTTCTGGTAAAAAATCATTTATTTCAGTAGATATATCATTAATATCAGGATTTAAATCATTATTAAATATGATATAATTACCATCAAAAAATGCATCAAATAAATTATATTTTAAAAAATTATTAATAATATTATTAAAATCATTATAAAAATTCGGATGATTAATCCAATTATTAATTTGATTAAAAATTAATAATTCTATTTGTTTCATTTTATAATAATTATTTTTTCTAATATTAGATTTATTTATATTTTCTAAAAATCTTGTTAATTTTAAAATATCATTATTAGTTAAATATGTATTATTTATATTATTATTTTTTATATTAACAATATTATTTTCCCATTGTAAATATATATTATTTAATAAATTAGATAATATATTTATAGATAATATATTAAATACAGTCCATTCATTCCAGGGTTTTACATAGTTAAAAATATATTTAATATTAATATTTAAATAAGATAATTCTGTTTTTAATTCTTTAATGTTTGAAAATATATCAGATTCATTATAAATAATCCCTTGTTTCTGTAATATATTAATTAAATTAATAGTATTATCATTAAATATTGCTGTATTACTTAAAGTTATAATATTATTAATAGTTGTTGATGAATTTACAACATCAACACTAAATATTGTTAAACCTAGTTTATTTATATAATAATTATTTAAATTATTATTATTAATATAATTAATATTTGTATAATAATCATTATTTGATATTTTATATAAATTTACTGGACTAGTTATATAATCATTAGTATCTGATTTGATTAATATATTATTATTTATATTAATTTTTGGAGTGGTTATATTTGATAATATTGAATTAATATAATTAATATTTAATGTATAGATTGTAGTTATATTATTACTTATATAATTACTACTTTGAAAATAATATTTATTATTATCATAAATAATATTATAAAATATGATATAATTTTCATCAATATAAATTTTATCATATATATTTATATCTACACTTTCACCAATAAATATAATTTCTTGTAAATATAATTTATTATTATAAATTAAATTATTAATCATTTTAATATTATATTTTTTAATAATTGTAATATTATTAATTAATGAATTATATAAATATTTTAATTGATAAATATTATTTAATGTAAATAATATTTCATTATTTTGATTAATATATACACTAAATACATTATCTAAATAATATTTTTTATTATTATTAGTAAATTGTGAATAAAATTTTACTTTATTTGGATAAATAATTTTAATTAAATATATTAGATTATCTTGATCTATTAATAAATGATATGAATTATATAATATATTATAATTATTTATTATACCAGAACTTTCTATTATTTTATAATTATAAAAATATATATTATCATATCCCGATACTATTTTTTGATTTAATTCATTACTAATAATATCTATTCCATATGTAAAAATAATATCTTGATTATTATTTGTATTTGTACAAAATATTAACTTATCGTCTTTTAATGCAAATCTTATAACTTTTATATGATTAGTATTTAATTCTCTTAAACACGTAATATTATTATTATAATTACATTTTAATGGAAAATAATAATCAATATTAAAATATGGTGAACATACAATATAATTTTGTATTGAAGGAGTAAAATTTAGTTGATTTAATAATTGTATATAATATGAATTATTTATTAAATTAATATTTTTTATATAATTAAATGTGCCACAAATTTTAATTGGTTGTAAATAATAAAAATTAGGATTGATAAAACTATTTATTATCTTAAAACCATTATTATTATATTCTACAATAAATTCAAATGAAAAATCATAATAATCTATATTACTATTAATAGGTATTGTATATTTATTTTCAAAATAAGAATTATAATCACATTTTAATTTTTTTACCCATTGATATGTTACATCAATATTTAATTGATTATTTTGAATAATATATAAATCATAAGATATATTATTATTATCAATATTTTCATTAAATAATATTACTTCATTATTTAAAAAAATATTAGTATTTGAAATAAATATATTCTCAAATGGTTGATATGGTAATATAAAATTTATAAATATATTATCATTTATACTTGTAAAACTAGGTGATATAAATAATTCATTATCTCTAATATTAATTATTTTATAAAAAATATTATTATTAATAATAATATCAAATTTTTTAATAGTTACATAATTATCAAAAAAATATAATTTATTTTTATTATAAAATAATAAAATATTTTGTGATGAATTATTAAAAGTAAATATATTAGTATTATTTAATATATTATTATTAATAGCTATTTTTTCAATTAATGGATCATAGTATACAGTGCCTGGATTTAAATTAATATTAGTATTAAATGATAGTTTAGTATCATAGTTTAATTTTGGAATTTTTGTATTATTTTTATTTAAAACTCCTATTGTATAATATCCTGTATAATTATTTCTTATTTCTTTATTTTTTCTAATTAATTTTAATTCATAATATAATGTTGATACATTTAATCCATTAACATAATAAAAATTATCATCTATTATAATAATTTCTCCCATTTCTAAATACATTTTATCATATTTTATAATTTTATTATCATTAATAATTATATTATTATTAATATATTGA
>Ga0214919_10006541_pt1 | contig 15993 bp, 14 predicted proteins | sample LL1503_MetaG_FD_177994 | JGI IMG/M metagenome (GOLD analysis project Ga0214919, IMG submission 177994) | Freshwater microbial communities from Lake Lanier, Atlanta, Georgia, United States - LL-1503 | ecosystem: Environmental > Aquatic > Freshwater > Lake | place: USA: Georgia | collected... | reverse complement strand
CTCCGTCTGAAAAACGGGAAGTCATAATTAATAATTGAAATTCGAGATATAAATTGAAACTTTTCGCATAAAAATTCAAAGAAATGAGCATTTTTTGCCTCTATAAATTTTTTTGTTTTTATGGCGTTAAATTTCTGCCGTTTTCAACGGGGCCCTTATCTATAAAGTGATGTCTCTCAGTTACTCAAAAAATATACAAAAATTTAGGCGCCTAAAAATTCTGAAAAATCTAAAATTCGGCTGAAGTAGCCAGAAGATTCTAAATTTTCACTCACGCCACTGACATGAATTAACACAGGCCTCATTGAAAAACCTCGGGGTAAAGATAACGCTTTTATTTTCTCCGCCATGTCATCAGCGACATTTTGATTTAATAAATTCTTGCTGAATTTAATTTCACAGGCCCATAAAGTCTGATGCTTGGTTTGAATTAACAAATCAAATTGGCAGCCTTTTTGTTTAGCCGTTCTGGATTGAAAATAAGGCCCCACCACTTCAACCTCCTCTGGAGAAATGCCGAGTTTTTCAAAAATTAAATGTCGATTGTGTAAAATCAAATTTTCAAACTGCAGACCCAAAATCACCGGCCACTGATGTAGCTGGCTGATATTGGTTAAGACCGCTGTTTTCTGCTGAATCTGAGTTAACTTGGGTTCGATATATTTCAAATAAAATCTTAAATAATTATCACTGAGCCGATACCGACTCAAGCGCCCAAGGGTGCCTGTTTTAATGGCCCAGGTGTAGTCCCGCTCTAGAAATCCTGCTTGGACTAAATCCTGAAAATACTGCGTCATCTGGCCACTTAGTGCTTGCCCTAATTTTTCACAAAGCATCTTGGGTTCCAAAGGCCCTGCAGAGAGTGCTTGCACAATATTTTTATAAATTAAATTTCTTTTAGAAAATAAATCAGAAAAAATTTGATCAAATTCCCGAACCAATAAAGCCCCCGGCGTAAAGCAAAGCGATTGAATATTTTGAAGGGCTGATTTTGAAAAATCCATGCTTTCTAAGTACAAAGGCACGCCGCCTGTGACGGCTAAGATTTGTAATTTTTCTAGGGCTGAAACCTCAGCACCCGCCCCATGATTTTTGAGCTTAAAAAATCCCTGGCACTCTAATAAAGATAATTCTTGTAGATGCAAAACCCGATGAACTCTGCCTAGGAATCCCGTCGAAGACAAAATATTTTCTTCAATCCAACTAGATACAGAACCGCATAAGACAAACATGAGGTTTGGATTTTTCTTTAAGCCGTCATCCCAAAGATCTTTAAGCTTGGATAAAAACGTCGGATCGTCCATGCCCATCCAAGAAATCTCATCGAATAAAATAACTATTTTTTGATTGGGTAATTTTTCTTGAGTTGATATTTGGACCTGCATACTTAGCGCATCAAACAAATCACCCCAATCATCTTGCTTCAAAGGCGGCAGAGAAAAAAAGTTCGCTAAGCGTCTGGCGAACTCTGCCCTTTGTTCAGGGGCGCTGATCTTTTTTTCTGAACTCAAAGAAACTGGGCTGGGCGCCAAGCCTGAAAATTTAATCAGTCGATAGGGTTTTGCAAACTCTTCAATCAGCCGGCTTTTTCCAATGCGACGACGGCCCGTAACGACGATGAAACTGGCCCTCGGCTGACGAATTTGACTCTCTAATTCAGCGAGCTCTGGTTTTCTGCCAAAAAAATAAGTCATGCAGCATCGCCCCCAATAAAAAAACAACCCATTGAAAAATATATAAAATAATTAAATTAATGCCCCATACTTTAACTACAGAATGATAATTGTCAATCTATAGTTAAGAAAAAATCGATTTGTCACTACTGTAGAATGACAATTTCCATTCTATAGTTAACCAATGTTTTGGCCCAACGGCACAGGGGACGAACACGAGGTTCACCCCTCCACCGCCCCTAAAGAAAGGCTCGACCCAAGACTACCCCCGCTTTAATTCCCTCACCCAAAACCTAGCGGGATGTACGGCTGAATAAATATGAACAGGAACAGGCAGGGTTAAATTAAAAATCTGACTCGCAATAGTCCACGCTGAAATCAAACTAGTCGATAAGCCCTTGGATCCATGACCCGTACTTAGAAACAAACCCGGCCAATCTTTTGGCTCTGGGTATTTCGCGTACTGATCGCCATAGGCCAGTCTTGAATAATTGGTTTTAAAAATTTTCTCTGGGATTAAAGAGCCGACTAAAGGCAAGTGATCGGGACTCGAAGTTCTCACACTCACTCGGCCTGATTTAATTTCTGAATGTCTTAATTGATCCGCAAGAACTGGATTAACTTTTGCTAAATAATTTAAATTCTCTTCGTGATCTTGTGTGCTCACTTCTAGATTTTGAGTAGCTCTATAAGTCGCGCCAAGCAGCTGAATATGATTAATCACTGGGAAGCAATAACCCTCATAGCAAAGCGGAATTTTAATTTTAAAACTTTCGGAATTTCGCCCAGGATCCACTGGAATTAAACTAATTTGGCCGGGGGAATTTTTAAGATTTAAGTTATCTTCTGGAAATAATCTTTGGGCCTCGGAGCCGGCGGTGATAATCATGATATTAAAATGATCATTCCAGAGATTATTTTTGTACTCTAATTTTTCTACGCGTTGTTTTATTAAATTAAATTTTGTCCCTAATTTTTCAGAAATAGTTTGAGCTGAATTAATCAAAGCCTCGCAAAATTTAATAGGCGAAATTAAAGCGGCGGGCTTTATTTGATATTGATCTTCTGAAATCTGAGCAACTGCAGAGTGTTTATTTTTAATCAAATCTTTAAATCGTTTTTTCAATCTTAATTCGGGGACTTCTTGAATCACTTGATCAAATAAAATATCCAGATCTAGGCCCTGAGACATTAAATCTTGAATAGTATTTATAGCTAAATAAGCCCCCTGGGAAATAAATTGATCAGAAGAATTATTATCGACCGTGAGATTAGGCCGGATTAGGCCATAAGGATTTCCAGACGCGGCTTGGGCTATTCCCAAGGGATCAAACATCGTCACCGAACAACCCAGATGGGCTAAGACATAGGCCATGGAACAGCCCGCGATGCCTGCGCCAATGATGGCAATGGATTTTATTCCCCCCTCTCTGTCACTCAGGTGAACCTTCGTGCCTGTCTCTCCCGCAAGGGGAGAGACGAAATCATCACTCACCCTACTCTGCTTATCGTCTCTCCCCTCGCGGGAGAGACAGGACAACGGGCCTTGGCCTGTTGGACAGAGAGGGGAAAAAACAGCCGACTGAAACCACACCGGAATTTTTGATTTCACGCCGCCTGGATTTGAGTTTTTTAAAAACCCCCGCACTAATTCAAAATCCCGCTCTCTCGAAAACGGCGGATTAAAAAAAACAGCATCCGCCTGGGTCTCTAAATTTTTTAAAGTTTTAATAGGGTCGCCCCATAGACAATGCAAATGCACACGACCTGGAATCAAGGGTAAAAAATAATGATTAGAAGTATTTGGAATAAATATTGGGTAATGGTTTAGTAATTTTTTTAAATAGTTTTTTAATTCTGGAAAAGGGCTTAAAGCGTCTTGTATTTGATTTTTATCTAAAGGGGTTTTTTCGCAGGAGATAAATTCAAGCAAGCCCCCCTCCCCACCAAGATTTTTTTCAAATAATTCCCAGGTTCTTAAAAAATTTAAACCTGCCCCAAAGCCCAGCTCAAGAATGGTTAATTTGGAAAATGGGGCTGGCATGATGAATAAAAACCCTTAAGCCGTTCATACAATGTCAGAAGTCATCGCAGGAGAGCTTGACCTGGAACCCGCTCCAGAAGCTGTTCTAGAACCAGACCTGGAAACAGGGCGAGAGCTGGGGCTGGCATCTCCTGTCATCAATACAGCTCCAAAAGGTGAACTTCCCGTTCGAAGTGCGCTTATTCGACAAGGGCTATCAACCCTCGTAGCGCTAGCACTTGCTGTACTGGCGGCTACAGCAGCAGCTCGAAAAGGTGTTGGAGGCCCTGAAGCAGCACTTACTGAGCTCATGCCAGAACCCGCATTCAGCGGACTATCTAATGACAGACTAGCTAATGACAGACCAGCTAATGACAAGGCCGATGATGAGGGGATGCGCCTTACAAAACTAAAGTTAAAGAAATCGCGAATGATTTTGGGATAGACCCCTTCTAACCAACCTGCTTTCACATTTTTGCCGGTTGCAGGATCTACATTGGGGCCAGAACTCACTGATGCTTGGACATCTGGAGGAATGACATCCTGAGAGTCCGTCGTATTGTGATTAATATGACAAGGTGTCACCGCCTGTACTTTAGCTATTTCACTTTCAAAACTTCGAATAGCTCTAATAGCCCAATCTCCATCCATCCCGGGACCTGAGCGATCCATAAAAATTAGATCAATCGCCTCTGGCGTCGAAAATTTTTCTTTAAAAAGCGCTACGGCCACTTCTGTTGTTCTCACAATAAAAATAAGCATCCCATCAGGTGTCATTTTTTGGATCACTTCAGCGCTATCTTGAGAGACAACACTTTCTTTCGCTGGAAAAAAAGCTCTGAGAAACTGCCTGCAATTTGGAATTCCATCATCGACGAATAAAACAATTTTTTGCTTGACGGCCCCTGTCCCACTCATTTTGACTCTTCCCTATGGCGATTATTTTTATGTACTTCTCATATGTTTTAATAAAGAAGCACAAGAAGCGTCTCAAAAAAATCGGATAAAGCCTAGTGGCAAAGCACTATTATTTTCGTGGGCAATTGATCAAAAAAACTAGAAGCCTTTATACCAAAATATTTAGCTCAATTTTTTTTATTATTTTTTTATCCAATTCCCAAAACAGTGCAAAATCCCCGTACAATCGCGTTTTTTAAAAATTAAATAAAAAATAAAAATAAATAAGCAGGAAAAATACCCATGAGTTTTATTCAAATTAGCTTTCCTATTAATTCCCAGGAAGCTGAAATCTCTGAAGAAGTTTTAAATAATCTAGGCGCACTGGCTGTCATGTTCGAAGACGCTCAAGATCAGCCGATTTTAGAACCTGGCGTAGGCGAGACGCCCCTATGGTCTGAAGCGGTGATCAAAGCTTTGTTTCCAGAAAGTGCAGATTGCATGGATTTATTAGCAGGCCTGGCAGAAGATTTACCCCTATTAGATCTTGAATTAATCAATTTTGAATTAATCAAAGACCAGGCCTGGGAACGCGCCTGGATGATTGATTTTAAACCTATGAGTTTTGGGAAAAATAAAAATTTCTGGATTGTCCCTTCTAATATTCCCGCCCCAGAAGATCACTTAGCAATTATTTTAGATCCAGGTTTAGCGTTTGGAACCGGCACGCATCCCACCACTAAGATGTGCTTGGATTATTTAGCGGATATAGATTGTAAAAATAAAATTATGATGGATTTTGGCTGCGGCTCTGGGATCTTAGCTCTCGCTGCTTTAAAGCTTGGCGCTAAAAAATTAATCGCCATCGACAATGACCCTCAAGCTCTCATAGCAACTAAAGATAATGCTGAGAGAAATAATTTGTACTCTCAAGATTTAATTATTTTAAATCATTTAGATTTCCCCAAAGACCCTGTCGATATTTTAATTGCCAATATTCTTGCAGCGCCTTTAGTTCAGCTGGCTGAATTATTTTCAAGCTTAGTTAAACCCAAAGGATTGATTGCGCTTTCTGGAATTTTAAACACCCAAACCCAAGATATTTTAAAAGCCTATGAGGCCTATTTTGAAGATTTAAAACTTTGCATAGAAGGCGATTGGGTGAGGGTGGATGGGAAAAGAAAGTGAGAGATTAACTTGCTACATTTTTCTGAAGTTTGATCAAAGAGCACTTTAATCCTGGCAAATATTCCTCGATGACGGCCCAGACTTCCTGAGGGTCGATGCCGTCATATTGGTGGATCAAAACATCTCTGAACCCAGCAATATCTTTCCACGGAACTTCAGGGCAAAGAGACTTCATCTCAACTGGAATTCGCTTACTGGCCTCTCCAATAATTTCAAAATTGCGATAAACCGAATCTTGAATCTGAATATTGGCTAAAAACTCAACTTTGCCATTCTTGGTGTACAGCTCAATTCTCTCAACACACTCCAAGATATGGACTAAATATAAACCAGGACTTTTCATAAAGGTCTCGCTTCTCTGAGAACATTATCTCGGATCATTGGATGAATAGTTTGATCAGTCACTAGATCTACCTTCGTATTCAGGACCAACTCCAGTTCATTTTTTAATCTAATTCTATCGATCAAACTATGCTGAACTGGCCATGAAATTAAAAAATCCACATCACTATCTTCTCGTGCGGACCCATGAATCGTCGAGCCAAAAATACGTGGAGTCTCCACACCGTACTCATTAAATATCTTGATCAAAACCGTTTTATATCTCAGCAGTTCTGAAAAATTCATCCCTGCATCTCCTTCATCTCCACCGAGTGATCTACCCGATGATCCTTCGCCAGATAGCTATACATGACTGGAACGACGAATAAAGTAAAACAGGTTCCTACCAACATGCCCATGGCAATGACTAAGCCAATATCAAAGTGACTCACCGCCCCAGCGCCCGTTGCGAATATTAAGGGAACAACACCAAAAATCATTGATGCGGTCGTCATTAAGATGGGTCTGAGTCTTATCGTCGCTGCTTTATGAATGGCTTCTTTAATACTTAAATTTTCATGCGCTTGTAACTGATTGGCGAATTCGACCATCAAGATTCCATGTTTAGAGATCAGGCCAATTAAAGTCACTAAGCCAATCTCTGTATAAATATTTAAAGTCGAGATGCCCATATAAATAGGAATCAAAGCACCACATAGAGACATGGGAACGCTAATTAAAACTATAAAAGGATCCCTAAAGCTTTCAAATTGGGCTGATAACACTAAATAAATAATAATCAGGGCAAATAAGAACGCCCAAGCCAGTGCATTACCTTCCTGCAAATACTGTCTGAGAGACCCTGTCGAATCATAAGCCATACTCTGAGGCAGTAATTTATCCGCCACATGACTCATATAGTCATAAGCCTGACTCACTGACACCCCAGGCATCAAGCCGCCTTCCAAAGTCGCAGAATTTAATTGATCAAACTGATTCAAAGAAGTCGGCTGAATAGACTGGGAATAAGTCACCAGAGTAGACAGAGGAATTAAACTGCCACTTTGCGTTCTAATTTGAACATTAGATAAATCTTGAGGATTGGTTCTAAGATCTCTATGGACCTGGGGAATGACCTCAAAACTATAACCATCTTTCGAAAAGTAATTGACAAAATCCCCGCCAGTCATAGTACCCAAAGCATTGCTGATATCAGACATCTGGAGCCCTAGAGCCGCGGCTTTAGCGCGATCGATATTAATTTCTAGTTGGGGCCGATCAAATCTTAAATCTCCCAGCGCATACATAAATAAACCACTTTTTTGAGCCTCTGTTACAAGAGATTGCAGTACAGGATAAATCGCCTCTTGAGAATCTGTCGATTTAATAATCATCTGGAACGGTGGGCCAAAGGCAATGCCAGGTAAAGCAGGAAACTGAAAAGTAAAAGCCTGTAGACCTGGTATTTGGCTCACTTTATTTTGAATCAAAGGCACCATCGACATTTGAGTCGTACTGCGCTCCGACCAAGGTTTCAACTGCATGCCACCAAAAATAGAGTAGCTATTAGGGTAAACCCCAGAGACTAAGAAATTCGAGTTTTGCGCGGGAAAGCTGTTCATGATTTGAGTCAGCTGCGGCTCGTATTGATCTAAATAATTTAAATTCGCTGCAGCGGGTGCTTGGGCTGAAATCCCAATAAAGCCCTGATCTTCATAAGGCGCGAGCTCACTCTGAGAGTCTGTCGCAAAAAAATAACAGCTGGTTAAAACTAAAATAGCTATAAACAAAGTCACTGCACGGACTTCCAAAGCCCCTGCCAATCTTCGACCATAAAAACATTTTATTTTTTCAAAAGCCCGATCGACTTTTTGAACTAAGGGCGCATGAATAACTTGTTGATTAATTAATTTCGAGCAGAGCATGGGCGAGAGCGTCAAAGCAATCACACCAGAAATCAAAACAGCAGAAGCCAAGGTCCAAGCAAACTCTGTGAATAAAGCCCCTGTCACTCCGCCCATGAATCCAATCGGCGCAAACACCGCGACTAAAGTTGTCGTCATGACAATGACGGGGCGCTTAATTTCTCTGGCGCCTTGGAGCGCCGCATCCAAAGTAGATTGACCTGATTCTAAGTGCCTATAAATATTTTCTAAAACAACAATGGCATCATCGACGACGAGGCCAATGGCCAAGATCATGGCCAAGAGGGTTAATAAATTTAAAGAGTATCCCAGGAGATACATAATGAAACAGACACCCACTAAAGAAAGGGGAATAGTGGCAATGGGAACTAAAACAGATCTCGGGGAACCTAAAAATATAAATATCACTAAGACGACAATAATAATGGCTTCTATAAAAGTCTGTATGACTTCTTGAATCGACGCTGAAATAAATTGCGTGCTGTCCATGACCAAATGTCTGGTTAAACCAGGCGGTAGTTTCTTATCCATTTCTGGAAATAAAGCCCTAACCTGGCCTATGACACTTAAAGGATTCGCATCTGAAGCGACAGAGACACCAGCGAATATGGCCGGTTGGCCTTCATAAGTCACCCCATAGTCATAATCTTGGGCACCGAGCTCCGCATGTCCAATATCTTGAATTCTGATTAATCTTCCAGCCTCGTTCTTAACCACAAGATTATTAAAATCTTTGGCTTCATGCAGATCTGTTTTTAAATAAATATTGGTAAAAATATAGTGACCCTTGAGCTGCCCGGGTGCTGCTTGAATATTGTTATTCACCAAGGCTTGAGAAACATCAGAAGGCGTCACCCCTAGTCTCGCCATCTCTTGGGTATCCAGCCAAATTCTCATGGCATAGTTTTTCGCTCCCCAGACTAAGATTTGCGAAATACCATTAACCCCATAAATCTCTGGAGAGATCACATTGCTGACATAGGCCGTAATTTGCTCAGGGTTGAGGCTTTTAGACGTGAAACCTAAAATCAATTCTGGAAAAGTATCCCCCGTCTGAGATTGAATAACAGGAGATAAAGTCCCCTGGGGTAGCTGGGCTAAAACAGCGCTGACTTTCCCCGTAATCTGAGTTAAGGCAGCATTGGGGTCATAATCTAAAATAATATGGGCCGTAATCGTCGAAGATCCTAAGTCACTTTCAGCATCGAGATAATCAATCCCATCCGCACTCGCAATAGATTTTTCTAAAGGCGTCGTCACAAAGCCCTGAACCGTATCGGCATTGGCGCCTGGATAAGACGTCGCCACTGTAATAATCGTATTGGTCATTTTGGGATATTCGCGGACATCTAATTTAAAAATAGCGCCCAAGCCCGCCACTAAAATTAATAAGCTCAAAACAGTTGAGAGCACTGGCTTGTTAATAAAAATATCCGTGAAACTAGATTTGGTCTGATCAACATGACTCATGAATTTTTCTCTTTAAATATTTATATTTTTAAAAAAATTATTTTTAATTTTTTAAATTTTTATTCTGGCAAATCCCCAGAATCCGCTTGGCCATTAGATCCAGCACTAGAACTATCTGCTTGAGTAATTAAAACATGCCCGCCATCTTGTAATTTAATTTGGCCCTGTAAAACAACTTCTTGACCGGCGCTTAGACCAGATTTGATTTCGACCTGATTACCTAATTGCTCACCCGTTTGTACATAGACCAACTTAACCGCATACATCGGCGCTGCAGGCGCTTTATCTTTGCTCTCTTTATTACTTTTTTTATCAAAGGGGTTGGGTGGAACGGCAAGCGGCTCTTTCGTATTAATCAAATACACCGAATCACCATACAGGGTGTAATTAATAGCCTGTAAGGGCAGCGTCACAACATGATCTTGCTCAGGCAAAATAGTATGAGCCGTAATAAACATCCCTGGGGTTAATACCGCCTGAGGGTCATTATTTTTAACAACTGCTCTGACTAAAATACTATGCGTATCTAAAGATACTCGAGCATCAATTGCTTCTATAACCCCTTTAAATATTTTATTGGGAAACGCCGTGGCAAAAATCTCAACCGGCTGATTAATAGAAATTTTGCTCAAATCCTGCTCAGGCAAGTAATAATCAATATAAATTGGATCGACGGTCTGAATATTCGTAATCACATCCCCTGGATTTAAAAACTGGCCAAGATTTGCCAATCTAATCCCTAATTTTCCAGAAAATGGCGCACGGATTTGTCTATAACCTAATTGGGCAGCAGCTTGTTCTTGAGCGCCTTTTTTCTCTTGTAAAGTCGCCAAGTCAGTATCAACAACGCTTTGGGAAACTGCTTGAGTCGCTAATAGTTTCACATCTCGATTGTAATTAATTAAAGCGAGATCAGTCCCGGCTTTCGCTGAGGCCAGATCCCCTTCTTGTTCTCTGCTATCCAGAGTTAATAAAATCTGACCGGCTTGGACCATTTGCCCCGAGGTAAAATTAATACTGGAAACAATGCCTGAAACTTGCGGACTAATACTCACGCCCTGCACAGCAACGACATTCCCCGTCGCAGTTAAAAATGGCTTCCAAGTTTGATCTTCTGCCGTAATTACAGAGACCGTACTGGGCGGGACGGCAAAATGCGCCATGAATTTCGAAACCATCATGTTAATAAAAATTTTATAGCCAAAAATCCCAGCAAAAATAAAAATAATTAACCCAGTAAAAAAAACAGTTTTCTTAGAAACTTTCTTAGATTTAGATGGATTAGATTTAGCTTGATTAGAAATAGTTTCAAACTCAGACACCGCCATGAGAAAGCCCCTTAGGATTCAAATTAGGATTCGAAAATTACATGAGATTTTTAAGATTTTTCGCGAAAAAAAGCTGGCGGATATTAAATCAATATTCAGCAAACACAAAAGTAAGAATAGCCCAGCGCTGTATTCAGCCAAGCTCAACCCCAAGAAACTCCAACCAATTTTGGCGCACTCCCCATCGCCTTGAAACAAAGCTAGAAAAAAATCTTTGAGGGGCAGCGCTTGAAATAAATAACCAATCCCAGGACCACAAGCAGGCGCTTGGCCCAGAGGCAAATGCTGAAGATAGATTTGTCTGATGGCCATACTTAAACCAAAGACAGTACAAATTAATAAAATCAGACCAGAAAATTTAACTAGATTTTTATTTTTGGGGTTAAAAATAAAGAATATTAAATAAAAAATCCCCGCTGAAATTATTCCCACTCTTTGCAAGATGCATAAAGCACAAGGGGTTTGATCTAAAACATATTGAAAATAAAGCGCGCCAAAAATACTTCCTAGGCAAATCAAAAAGCCTAAAAAATAAATAAAACGGGTAGGAGGATTTAAAAAAATTTGAGATAAAAACTTCACGGAGCCAGTCCCTTATTTAAAATAAAAAATAAAAAGCCCGTAAAATAATCACAAAATAATGCTTCATGCAAATTTGCAGCAGGTATTTTTTAAAACCACTTAGATCACATGGCTTAGATCACATGGCTTGTCAAAGAAACGGTTTTAGTATCCCCTCCTGTGCATTCCTCGACCTCTGGGTCTGTGTCGCAGGTTGCATTAAAACAGGAATAGATAGGGCTCAGTAATGAACCGTCAGTATCGGAAAAAGTAAGTTTAAAACTCTGAACAGTTGCTACAGAAACCGAATCCATGGCGTTATTCAATAGGAAGGTCGCATAAAGCGCTTTTGCCAGAATACTGTAAGTACCAGGACGCAACGTAAAAGAAGCCGCAGTATTAGAACCATCTGCAATATAATCATCTGGAGAACAAGCAGGCCCTGAAAAAGTGAGCCAGTCAATCACGGTCATATGAGCTGTTTGAACACCACGGCTATCCACAACGATCGTGCCCGCCGAATCTTGCAAAGTCAGCAAATGATGATTGGTTTCACTCAGCAAGGGCAAGCTTCCAGCACCCACAGCGTGCCCTGCAACTAAAATCAATCCAGCCGTAACGCTTTGTATTAAACATTTAAAATTCTTCACGCTCATCGCTCCTTTTTAACCAGCTGATTCGATAAAAGCACAACCGCCTGTTTCAGGATGACCATTTAATCCCCCTCGTGTTTTTTCAGTGGCTAATTTTGTTACCTTTGGCGCATGCCATGAGATTAAATCAGACCTCGAGTTCGTCTTGGCACAGCTTAAAAAATCCATGTCATCAACAATTGAAATCGCTTAGTTTAAAAAAGCGCGAATTTACAGAAGCCCATTTATTTTGTCTTTATAAACACACAAGAGCGCTCTAAAAATAAAGAAAAATTTTGATTTTGCTCTATAGAACTAGAAATAAATTGATAATTTGAATGGGTAAAAGTCATGCAATTTCGCTTGTCATCAAGCAATTTTTCCATGCATTTTTACTAGGCGTCTAGCAATTTTGCATGAATCTCGTTTTTATAAGCTCTTTTGGAAGCCCCGGCCTTCAAAAATCCTAAACTTCAGTTATAAACCCCGCTCTTATTTTTTAAGCTATTTTTATATCCCAAATTTTAAGAGCGAACTCATGACTAAAAATAATTTACACACAGAATTAAACGAACAAAATTTCGAAAAAAAATATCAAGAATCTATTAATCACCCAGAGCAATTCTGGGCGGAGCAAGCCCAAAACTTAGACTGGATCAAGTTTCCAGAAAAAATATTGTCTGGAGATTTGTCCCAGGGAAATATCAAATGGTTCGAAGATGGAATCTTAAATGCAAGTATTAATTGCTTAGACCGACATCTTGAAACTAGAGCTAATAAAACAGCCCTGATTTTCGAAGGCGATGACCCCAAAGATTCTTATAAAATTTCTTTTAAAGAATTACACGAACAAGTCTGCAAATTAGCGAATGTTTTAAAATCAAGAAATTTAAAAAAAGGCGACCGGGTCTGTATTTATTTACCCATGATTCCAGAAGCTGTTGTCTCCATGCTGGCTTGTGCCCGATTAGGCCTGGTTCACTCTGTCATATTTGGTGGTTTTTCACCGGGGTCGATTAAAGATCGCGTCTTAGATTCAGGGGCGACCTGTGTCATCACCGCCAATCATGGTTATCGAGGCGGCAAGACCATCCCGTTTAAATCTAATGTCGATGAGGCTTTAAATAATGACTGCCCTCAAGTTGAAACAGTCCTAGTGATTAAACATGCGCCATTGCAAACACTCTGGATTGAAGGGCGAGATCTAGATTATGAGACTGCCCTTGCTGCTGCGGATGCACACTGCCCTGCAGAGCCCATGAAAGCTGAAGACCCTTTATTTATTCTTTACACTTCTGGCTCTACTGGAAAACCCAAAGGCGTGGTTCACAGTACCGGCGGTTATTTACTTTGTGCTTCCCTCACACACCAATTCGCGTTTGATCTAAAAGAAGAGGATATCTATTGGTCCACGGCGGATGTCGGCTGGATTACTGGGCATTCTTATGTCACCTATGGACCCCTGGCGAATGGCACGACGACGGTGATATTCGAAGGCATTCCGACTTACCCAAGTTATTCCAGATTTTGGGAAATCATAGATAAACATCAGGTCAGTATTTTCTACACAGCGCCAACGGCTTTAAGAGCCTTAATGAAAATGGGTAATGGGCCTTTAGAAAAAGCAAAATTATCTAGCTTAAAAATATTAGGCAGCGTCGGAGAGCCTATAAATCCTGAATGCTGGGAATGGTTTTTTAGAGAAGTGGGTAAAAACAAATGTCCGATTATGGATACCTGGTGGCAAACTGAAACCGGCGGTTTTATGTTGCTGCCGCCGAGAGAAATTAAAAAGCAAAAACCAGGTTGTGCTCAGAGACCCTTTTTTGGAATTTTGCCTGTTTTAATAGACGCTCAAGGGAAAGTCATTAATGGCGAGGGTGAAGGCGCTTTATGTATTAAAAATCCTTGGCCTGGGATGTTAAAAACGGTTCATGGGAATGCTGAAAGATTCATGTCGGCGTATTTTAATCCCTACCCTGGGCATTACTTCAGCGGCGATAGCGCCAGAAGAGATCAAGACGGAGATATATGGATCGGCGGTCGCATGGATGATGTGATCAATGTTTCAGGCCATCGCTTAAGTACGGCAGAGATTGAAAGCGCCTTGGTTTTACACTCGACAGTTGCTGAAGCTGCTGTCGTAGGCTTTCCGCATGAGATTAAAGGCGAAGGCATTTATGCCTACGTGACACTCATGGACGGCGAATGCCCCAGTGATGATTTGAAAAAAGCATTAATCCAGCATGTGAGAAAAACCATTGGCCCCGTTGTCACCATTGATTTAATCCAGTGGGCACCACAATTACCCAAGACAAGATCTGGGAAAATTATGCGAAGAATTTTAAGAAAAATAGCATCTGGTGAATTTGATCAGCTCGGGGATATCTCAACACTGGCGAATCCTGAAGCCGTCGAAGCGCTCAAAACTGACAGAGAAAAAATTTTAAAAACTTAAGAATTTTTAAAAAATCATCTATATATCGCTGCCTTATTTTTTAATACCTAATTTTTTAAACCTGATTTTTTTTAACCTGATTTTTTAAATTAGCACACAGGATCCCTTATGAACCCCTCTAAAACCTTTAAAATCTCTCACCATTTTTTATCTCTTATTTCTGGCCTAGTGATCACCACAGGTTTACTTAATCACACGCTTTATGCGGCTGAAATCACTGGTGCAGGATCAACTTTTGTATATCCGGCCTTAAGCGCATGGGCTCAAAAATACCACACAGAAACAGGGGCTGAAATTAATTATCAAGCCGTAGGTTCAGGAGCTGGCATTGCACAAATCAAAGCAAAAACAGTCGATTTTGCAGCGACTGACAAACCCTTAAGTACACAAGAAGTTAAAACTGCCCATGTCTTACAATTTCCAGTCATCATGGGCGGTATTGTCATGGGTGAAAATATTTCCGGCTTGTCTCAATCTGATCTCGTACTTAATGGCAAAATCATTTCGGATATTTATTTAAAGAAAATCACTTTCTGGGATGATAAAAATATCCAAGCACTCAATCCAAAATTACACCTCCCTCATCAAGCCATTACCCCTGTTTACAGAGCCGATGCCTCAGGAACGACTTATAACTTTACGAACTATCTTTCCCAAGTAAATCCTGATTTTGCAAAATCTCTTGGCGCCAGTACGACCGTTAAATTCCCAGTCGGCATCGCCGGAAAAGGTAATGCAGGTGTCGCAAGCTACATCAAAACAATCTCAGGATCGATTGGCTATGTTGAATTCGCCTACGCCGAACAGAATCACTTATCTTTTGCCAGCATGGCTGTGAATCAAAATAATATTATTGACCCCGCACACATTCTCAGCAGCTTTAAAAATGCAGCAAAAAATGCAGTCGCTGACCAAGGCATTTATCACTTCCCAGTCAGCCTGGCGAATGCCTGGCCGATGATGGCAGCTACTTATGTTTTACTGCCTCTTGATAATACGAACCTCGCACAATCAAAAACCTTCTTTACCTTCGTTTTTAAACATCCAGAAATTGCGACAAATTTACACTATGTCGCTATTCCAAAATCAGTGACAGAGAAAATTACAGCGGCCTGGGCTTAAAAATTAATGCAAATACTTCTAAAAAAAATCAGTCAAAATGCATTTCGGAAGCTCAGCTTTTTGGGCTGCTTATTACTTCCGGTGCTGGTTTTACTCATCGGCTATTTTCTTTTTCATGAAAGTCTCCCTGTTTGGAAAAACAATGGCTTTGAGCTAATCACCAGCACTAATTGGGATCCTAATAATAATCACTTTGGAGGTCTTACGGCTTTATTAGGCACTCTGGTTTCTAGTTTGATTGCTTTATTCATTGCAATTCCTTTAAGTCTATTAGCCGCTTGCTTTCTGGCCCCGTTGAAAACGGCAGAAATTTAACGCCATAAAAACAAAAAAATTTATAGAGGCAAAAAATGCTCATTTTTTTGAATTTTTATGCGAAAAGTTTCAATTTATAT
>Ga0214919_10006540_pt1 | contig 15994 bp, 13 predicted proteins | sample LL1503_MetaG_FD_177994 | JGI IMG/M metagenome (GOLD analysis project Ga0214919, IMG submission 177994) | Freshwater microbial communities from Lake Lanier, Atlanta, Georgia, United States - LL-1503 | ecosystem: Environmental > Aquatic > Freshwater > Lake | place: USA: Georgia | collected... | reverse complement strand
TTGTTGTTCTTCTTTTATTCTCATTTGTTCATTTTGCATTTTCATTTGTTCTTGTTTTTCTTTTATTAAGGCATTTAATTTATATATCTCATTTCTTTTTTTTTTAGTAATATTTTTTTTTTTTTTATTAATAATTTCTTTTAATCTATTAATTCTATCTTTAGCTACAGGCAATTTTAGAAGTTCATAAAAATTATTACTTAATTCTTTATTTTCCTCAGTCATTTTTATACTAATACCATAGATAATTATTTTAAAATAATTAAAAAATATAATTATTTTTTTCAGAAATAATTTTTCCAGAATCAATCGTCACAATTCTATCAACATGTTTTAATAATTCATCATCATGAGTAATTAATATCAACGTACTATTTTTACTTAATTCTAATATAGCATTTATTATATTAACCGTGTTTTCTTTATCAATTGCAGAAGTTGGTTCATCCAAAATAACAATTTTATTTTTCTGAAATATTTCTCTAATAATATGTATTATTTGTCTTTGACCACCAGATAAATTATTTCCTTCAATTCCAACATTTGTATCATATCCATTTTTTAAATTTTTAAAAATATTATCAATATTTATATTTTTACATAATGTAATTATTTCATCTCTTGAAATATTATTTCCATATTGAATATTTTCTAATATAGTCATATTAAATAATTTATTATTTTGAGTAACATAACTAATTTGTTTTCTTAAATCATTTAAATTATAATTATTTATATCAATATTATCAATATAAATCATATTATTTGATATTTTATAATAACCTGTTATTAATTTTATCAATGTAGATTTACCATTTCCAGATTTTCCCATAATTGCTATTTTTTCCTTATGATTAATATTTAAATTAAAATCTCTAAATAAAATATTTTCATCATATCCAAAATTTAAATTATTAATATTAATATTACCAGAATTTATATTTATATTTTTATTTTTTTTTCTATTAGCATTATCAACATTATCTAAATCTTCTAAAAAAGAATCATAAGAAGACAATGCTCCATAATAATGCATCATATTTGGAAGAGCTTTTTTAATCATATCAATACAAGGTAAATAATAAATAATTGTAATAAATATAGCAAGAAGATTTGTAAAAGATAATTCTTTTTTTAAAAAAAGATGTGATGAATATCCATTTAATAATATAAAAATTAAAATTATTACAATATTTATTGATAATTCAGAATAAATTAAACAAGTTAAATTATTTTTAAATTTTATTGTATACGTTCCGATGTATTTATCATAATTTAATATTTCATTTTCAAGATTACCAGTTGAATAAATAGTATTTAAATTAGATAATTTATCTTGAGTATATTGATTATTTAATTCAAAAAGAGTATGTCTTTCATTTGATAATTTAGAACATTTCTTACAAAAATATAAATATATAATTGTTAAAATAATTAATGTTAATATTGATAATAAACCTAGTTTCCAATTTAATACTAAAAAATATATATTAATGATTAAAATTGCTAATAATCTTGGGAAAACCCATATTAAAATATCTGATGCAAATTCTTTTAAATATTGAGGAATAGTAGTAATTTTAGTAATAAGCTTACCTAATTCAATATCTTCATAATTATTATTATATTTTTTTAAAATATTTTTAAATATATATGTAATAATGTATTTATTTAACTCTGGAATAATTAAATTTTCAGACCATGATGTTAAAAATCCTGCTACATATATTATAATAAATACAATTAAAATTAATATAAAATATTTAAAAAATGTTTCTTTCTTTGTTTTATTATTTAAAATACTAAAAAAATGACTATAAATTTGAGGTATAACAATTGCTTCTAGAGGAAATGCTAATAATGTAAACAATATATATAAAAAAAATATAAATTTATAATTTTTTATAAATGATTTAATAATTTTTAATATATACATATTAAAATATATATTTTAATATATCAATATATTTTAATATATATTAAAATATATTTTAATATATTAATTATTTATATATGATAAAAATTAGTATAATTTATCTATTTTTTTTAATATTTATTTTTTTTTTATATGGTCTAGTATTATCAGAAATTATAGATTATGCTTTTCCATTATATGATGAAGATATACATGATTATAGGATGGGAATTGAAATGATTTGTGAATTAGGTATTGCATATATAATATATTTTAGTTTACAATATTATTTAGAAAGTTTTATTAAGATATTATATAAAAGATTATCAATTGTTCAACCAGATTATTTAAATAAATTATTATTAATAGCATTTTCAACAGGTATTTTTAAACATTTGCAAAAATCAAATAATAAAATTGTTTATATTAGAGAAAAATATTTACCAAAACAAATAAATAATGTATTTAATATTTTTTATAAAAAAAATTAATATTACACCCACTAGAGAAAAGTGTATAAACAAATTAAAAGTTATTATCTTATGTCTAACTAATATATTTTATAACTAGATCTAGAATTTTTGGAGACATTTTTATTAAAAAATTATAAAATATTTTATAATTTAATGTACTCTATATTTTTAAACATTAATATATTATAAAAATAACTGTCAAAAATTCTAAATATAATATTTTTTATAAAAAATTAACGAATATATTTTAATAATTTAATTATTTTAATTAATGATATTCCGTATAAAAACCCACATGTAAAACAAATAAAAACATTCATATAATATAAATTTACAAAATTTCTAGAAAATATAAAAATTATCATTCCTGTATTAGAAATCCAAAACATTCTTTGAGAATCCATTAAACCTAAGCCTACACCAGATAATGCTAAATTACCATGATTATTTGAATAGTTATATAATAAATAAGGGTAATTTGTAAAATATACATATAAAATTTTTTTTATAAGATTCATAATAATATTTATTTAAAAAATTTTTAAATAAATATTATTATTAATAAAATATTTTATAGAATTATATGCTAGAAATAAATTATACATGTTCTTTTGGTAATATGTGTCAAAGTAGCCAAATATTAAAAAGAAATAATTTAAAATTATGTTCTTATCCGTTTGATTGGATTTTTTCAAATTATGATAATATTATACATTGTATTGAAGATGATTTTAAAATTTTTTTAGATAAATCATATTATAGTACAGTCAATAATAATACTTGTAAACATACATATTATTATAAAAAAGAGAGTGAATATAATATGTTTAATCATTTTAATCCATTAGATAATGAGAAAAATTATAATTATTATATAAGATGTGTTAATCGATTTAGAGATTTACTACAAAAACAAGAACATAAGTTATTTATTATGATAAATATTAATAATAATGATGATGATAAAAATAATATAATAAATAAAACTATTAATTTTAATAATACATTTTCAAAATATACATCTAATTATACTATATTATTTATTTTTCATGTACCAAATAAACAAACAAATAATCATACATTTACATATATAGATAATATACATTTTTTAGAATTACATACTTTATCACGTAGTAGTGGTGTAAATTTTGATAACAGTGATGATAATATTTATTTAGATAATATAATAAAATCAAATTATACTTTACATAAAACTTAAATAAAAGTTTCTATCTTAAGAATTTATAACTTCGGATAAAAATATATTTTATTTATTTTTGTATATGAATATATATATTAATAACTTTTTATCATTAATTAACAATAATTATTAATTATATTTTATCCAAAATTATAACACTAAAAAGTTTAAATAAATCAATTTTTTAAAATCTTTTTAAAAAATTTATATAAATAATGCAGTTAAAATAAAAGCTATAATAAATTAAAAAATTAATTTTTAATAAAAATATTATTTATAATAAATTAGAAATATGTAAAAAATTATTTTAACTTATTTATTAAAGTAAAATTGTTAAATACATTTATAAAATTTAAGTTACCAAAAATGTCTTAAATCCATAAAATAAAAATTGATAAAAAGATTTTATTTATTCTTCATCTACTTCTACTTCTGAATCTTCAGCATCTTCTTCTAGTTTCTCTGCTTTTTCTTGTTTAGGAATTTTTTCTACAAATGATTCAGTACTATCTTCGATAGCTGGTTCAGTTCTATCAAAGATAGATGGTTCATCAGAGAATGCATAACTAACAGGGCGTCCAACTCTTTCAAAATTTGGTAAAAGAATTTGCCAAACTTTAAAGTTAATACCCATCTTAGAGTTTACAAAGTAAATCTTTGGTTGAATAATTGCTTTAATAGGTGAATTCTTTGGAATAACACTTTGCAAATGTTCCCAACTAGTAATTTCTAGAGGTTCTTTCATATTTTTTGTACCATCATCCTTAAAAACCAACAAATCAGGTGTATTATCTACATCCTTTTTCATAATTTTTAATGTAATTTTATCAGGATAAACAGTACCATCTGCACCAACTGATGATTTAACACATTTATTATACAATAGATCTTCTACTATACTTCTTTGTTCTTCGGTATATTTTTTAGGCTTAAAAATAGTTGCTGAATTAGTAATTCCATAATCAACTGCAATATTATCTAATTGTTTTAAAAAACTAAATAATTTTGATATATCATCTGGATTTTCAGATTGACTACCAATAGCTTTTAAAGATATTGAATAAGTTTCTGATTCACCGAATGATGATACACCAAAAGGATTAATTAAGAAAGGTGTTTGAATATAAATTGCACTTTTTGTAATTGTATTAATAATTCCTGCAGTTAATCTTTTATCTTTATTTATTTTAGGGTTAGTAATTACTATTTCATCAATATTAAGTGAGTTAATAGATAGGACTGATTTATTTGTATTATTTCTTGTTTGTTGCATTTTTTATATTAAATAAAATATAAATGAAAAACTAGTTTAAAAATTATTCAATTTTTTTAATTTTATAAAAAAAATGATTTGATTTAATTATAATATTTTAAATTTAAAAATAATATAATAATATAATATAATATGAGCTTACTAAACAATGAATATTGTTATTCAATAAAAAATAGAAATGAAAAGAATTTAAGATGTTCTAATAAATGTAAAAATGGTGAAAAATTCTGTGGTGTTCATATTAATTCTAAAAATATAATTTACTTTATAGATGAAGAAGATCAAGAAGATCAAGAAGATCAAAAAGAAGATAAAGAAAATTTATCTAAAAAAATTTATACTAAAAATGAATTATTTGATAAAATTTTAAATAATAGTTATTTAAGTATTTTTAGTATTCGAAATTCTATAAAACAATGTGAATTAAAATCAATTATTAATACTAGACAATCTAAAGCATTTTTAATAAAAGATTTGAAAGGAATCATAGAAAAAAATAAATTTTATTCTATGAACAATAATTATATTATTAAAATTCAATCTATTTTTAGACGTTGGTTAATTTATAGAAAAAAAATATGCATTAATGATTCTGATATATTATCATTTACTGATAAATATGATATACCAAATGAATATTTCTATTCTTTTTATGATAATATTTCTGGAAAAAAATATGCATATGATATAAGAACAATGCTTGAAATAATTAATTCAGAATATAAAAATTGTCCTTATACATTTAGAGAATTTACGAATGATGAATTAAATAAAATTATATTACACAAAAATAAACTTATTTTAAATAATATTAATATTGATATTAAAAAATTTGAATTAACAAGCGAAGAAAAAATTGATATGAAGATAAAAGATATTTTTCATAAAATTAATATGTTAGATAACTATACTAATTATATATGGTTTAAAAATTTAAATACATATGACTTATATACTTTATATATAAAAACAGAAGACATTTGGAATTACAGGTCAAATATGACGTTTGAAAGTAAATCTAAAATTGTAAATAATGGAATTGCTTTTAATATTTATCCAACAATTCTTAAATCATTTAATAAATCTAAATTACAAAATATAATTTTAGATGAATATGATAGACTCATTTCAGAAGGAATCAATCGAGATGAGAAAAAATTAGGTGCTATTCTTATATTAACAGGTTTAGTTGAAGTATCTTTTGATGCAGCAAATTCTCTACCACATTTAGTACAAATTTAATATTTGATTAATATTTGATTAATATTTGATTAATATTATTTTTAAATTTTCATATATAAAAATATGAAAATATAAAAATATATAATTATAAAAATGTCTGATATAAAAATAAAATTAAATAATGAATGGATTCCTGCAGATTCTCATCAAATTGAAGCATTTAATCTTTATAAAAATAATAATAGATATATTCAAAGATCTTATAATTATAATAATGGAGATGTCAATTTTATAATAAATAGAGTAGGAAATAATGGTATAAATTTAATATATGAAAATGATATAAAAATTCCTATATCTGATTGGAATGATGTTAAAATTTTTTTATTAGGTTTATATGATATAGATGGAATAATTTTACCAGGTAATTGGTATAATGCGAGAGACTATCAAAAATGGTCATATTTTGATTATATATATAATGATGATGAAAAAAGGATGTATATTAGTAAAGGTACTAATATAAATAATATTAATAATGAAGAAAATATTAAAGTAATTGAAATACCAATAGATAATTTAGATGAAAATATAATATTTACAATAATGCGTAATGAAAATAGAACAATATTTTATCAAAAAGATAATGACCAAAGAACAAGAATTAGAATTAGTGATAATGAAAATATAAGACAAGGATATCTTGGATTTTATCGTAGAATGACCCTTCCATTAGATCCTATAATTTTACCTACTATTTTTATATTTCATCATTTACCAATACCAGACTCAATTATAATAAAAAAAACAACAAATGATGAAAATATGTGTTCAACATGTTGTGATAATGAACAAAATATAAAATTTTTACCATGTTCTCATACAAATATTTGTTCAGAATGTTATAAATTATGGAATAAACCAAGAGAATGTATATTATGTCGATCAAATATTGAATTAATAGAAGAGTATAATCCTATTTAATTTTGAGAAATAATCATTTGAGTATTTATATCGACATCATTCATAAATACTTCTAAACATTTTATACTATTAATTTTTGAATTATCATTATACACATGTTCTGTCATTTCTATAATTAATTTTATTTTATCTATTGACCAATAAATATTTAATTTTTTAATTAACTCATCTGTATAAAACTCAGATATTACATCTTTTTTAAATAAATCTTCATTTTTTTTTTCCATATAATTTTTTATGATATTGCAATAATAATTTAGACAAATTATTATTAATGGATAATTTTTATATGTATCTTTTATTATTTCTAATCCTCTTAATGCACATGTAAATAAATGATCCATTGGAATATTATCATATTTCTTTTTATTTAAAAAAAATCGACATGCTATATCAATTGGATTATATAAATAATTTAAATCATTCTTACTTGAATTAAAATAATATCTAACAATAGGTTGAAATATTCCAATTTCTTGAATATATAAAATATTATTACTAATTGATACTTTTACTCCAGAATCTTTTTTACTTATTATAGCAAGCTTAATAATAACTGACAGTGGATCTAATAAATATTGTTCTAATTCATTTTTTTGCAGATCTTCATTTTTAACATCTTCTTTTTTTTGCAGATCTTCATTTTTAACATCTTCTTTTTTTTGCAGATCTTCATTTTTATCATCTTTTTTTTTAATATTTGTATTCATCTATAAATATAATATATTTATATTTATATAATATTTTTATAAAAATTTAAAACTTAAATATCTTTTATTGTTTAACTGAATATGTATCTAATATGATTGGATATTTGCGTTTTATTATATCAATAATTTCATCAGGTTTTAATATACTATTTTTTTTTAATATTATTGCACAATCATTCATTAAATCTTTAGATTTTTCTAATATTAAATATGCATTATCATGTGCTTCTATTAATAATTTATTAATTTCTTGATCAATTAAATATTTTGATTTGTCACTCATATCAGGATATATTGTTTTTTGTCCCATTCCATAATCTACAACCATACTTTGAGCTAAATTAAAAGCTTGTTCTAAATCTTTTTTTGCACCAGTTGTTACAGAATATCCATAAAATATTTCTTCAGCAACTCTACCTCCAAATAATACCATTAAATGAGATAAAAGTCCATTTTTTGTATAAATATTAATATTTTCGTCATTGCTCTCAAATAATGTAAAACCAGGTGTTTTAGGTGACCATAAATTCAACGTAATTTTTACTAAACTTGCATGTTCTTGTGAAAAAAGACCGACCAATGCATGTCCAATTTCATGTATTACAATTCTATTTATAATATCATCACTATATTTATTTTCAGTTGATTGCCATCCAGATAATATTCTGTTTGCAATATATTCAATATCTTCATATAATATAATTTCCCTATTTTCTCGTAAAGAAAAAAGCATTGCCTCATTTAATAAATTTTCAATTTGTGCAGCTGAAAATCCTCCTGTTATCTCTACTAAATAATCATTTTTAACAGATTCATCAATTGGTTTACCATTTGAATGGATTTTAATTATTTCAGATCTTGTTTTACTGTCAGGATTACCAACATAAATATTTTTATCAATTCTACCAGGACGTATTAAAGCAGGATCTAATAAATCTAATCTATTTGTTGCACCCATAATAAAAATTCCATCTAAACTTTTAAATCCATCTAAATTAATTAATAATTGATTAAGTGTTTGATCTTTTTCAGAATTAGAACTAACCATGTCATTACCTCTTTTTCTAGCAAGAGCATCTATTTCATCAATAAAAATTACACACGGTTTATTTTTACTAGCAAGACTAAATAAATCTCTTATTCTTTTTGCACCAACTCCTACATACATTTCAGAAAATTCACTCCCAGAAACTGGTATAAAAGATACATTTAATTCACCACAAAAAGCTTTAGCTAATAGTGTTTTACCATTTCCTGGTGGCCCTTCTAATATAATCCCTTTTGGTACACGAACATTATATTTTTTATATTTTTCAGGATTTATTAATAAATCAGAACTTTGTAATAATTCTAACTTTATTTTTTCATAACCACCAACATCTTTAAATGAATACTTAGAATTCTTTATTATTTCAAATGTACTATCTCCAGATGCTACATTATTTTCTTGTGACCCTCCATTTGGAATATTATGTCTAAAAATTCCAAATGGATCAATATATCCATTTGTTATTCTAATTGTTCTTGTATTATTTTCATATTCATTGTCTTCATTTTCTTCATTGTCCTCATTGTCCTCATTGTCTTCATTTTCTTCATCCTCTTCATCCTCTTCATCTTGTCTATATTTTTCTTCTAAATCATCTGCAAATTGTTTAATTAATTCGTTAATATTATTTGGTAAAGTTCCATTTTCAGTTATGTTTTTATTTATATATTTCATGTATATAAGATTTTTAGATGGAGAATATCTATTATGTCTTAAATAAAACATTTTTTCTAATTTTTCTAATCTTTCTAATCTTTTAATATTATTTTTATCAAGATGATTATAATCATTTAGATCATTTAGATTATTTAGATTATTTAAATTATTCATATTATTAAATCTCTTATATCCAAAAATTGAAGGAATTATTAAAAATAAAAATTTTAATTTCATTATATATTAAATAATATTAATTATTTAATATATAAACTTAGTATATACAAATTTATTATTTTTTGAACAGTTATTTTTATAATAATAACAATAAAATTTTTTTATAATTTAATTCTTTTAATAAAAAGGTTTCAAAAAATATTAAATTTTGGTGTATATAGTCATCACAAAACAAAAATCTACTAAAAATATTTTTAAAAATATTTTTATTAATTTATTATAAATATTGTTTTATACCTTAAGGTTAGAGAAGTTATCTTTAATTATGTAAAAAATTAATTTTTTACAACGATGGAAAATCATCATCATCAAAAATAAATTCTCCATTTTTTTCTTTATTTTCTTTAATTATTTTTTTTAGAAATAATCCATCTTTTGTAGGTTTTATAATATTTAAATTAATAGGAGTTACTCTAAATGAAAAAATTCTATTATCATTTGTAAATTGAGATAATGTATAATTATCAATTGATCTTGGCAATATTCCAATTTCAAAAAATAATTTACCATAATCTTTATAAATTTTTTCTGTAATATTTTCCATTTCCAAATAATTATGACTATTATTAAATATATCATTTAATATTTTATTTCTTATATCAATAATTTTATTTGAAATATCAAAAGAATATTCTTTTTCTATTTCACTATTTATATATATTTTAAATGTTACTATATTTTTTTCCATAATTAATATATTTTTTATATGTCAATTCTTTAAGTATCATTTATAAAGTATAAAATTATTAATAACTTAGATTTTATATAAAATAAGGAGTATATATATCTCCATCAAAATCTTGATTAAAACAGTTAGTATAAAATTTTGAAAAAGGTAAAGATAAAACTTCAACATCAAGCATTGTGTTTTGATTAAGTATTAGATTTTCACTTCCATTAAAATTAACATATGTATCCCATAATGTAAATAACGAAATTTCTGCAATAGATGCTGTACCATATTTAAATATCATTAGATAGATAAATAAATAATAAAATATTATAATAATTTTTTTTATTTTATCCATATCATTTTCAATCGTTAAAAATATAGTATCTCTTATATCCTTAAATTTCAATAAATTTAAACAATACGATAAAATAATTAATAAAATGCAAATATTATTCTTATAATTATCATAATTATTTCCTAGATAATTATTGAAAGATGAACAAGTAAAATCATCATACATATTATCATTAATTGATAATTTATTATTATAATTCTTATATTTTTTAATAAAATATTCTAATCTTTTAGGTAAACTATTATATGTAAAAAATTTAATAAACATATATGTGTCTCTTTTCAAATCATTATAAATATCTAATAAATATTCATTAAAAAAATCTTCAGGAATATCGAGTTTAATAATATATTTTTTAAAATTAATTTTTTCAGGTCTAATAATTTTAAAATATTTTCCTTCTTTGTATCTAGGACATAATTTATTTAGTTTTTTACTATTTTTTATACATTCATTCGGATAAAAATCAAATTCTGAAAACAATCCATTAGATATTATGTGTTCACTATATAGATGTGTAATATCTATTAAATCCTCTTTATTTATATTATTTAGAATATTATCTAATCGATTGTAATTTATAAATCTATCCATATTGAAAGGATGACTTCTACTAAAATTTAATGTATTTCCATCAAAAAGTTCTATTTTTCCATATTTTGATAAGATTGACATTTTTTCATTTTTAATAAATTCTATTATTATTCTTACACGAGAAAGTGTATAAATAAATATATATAATAAATAAATAAATTCTTTTTTAATTTTTAATAATAGTAATAAGTCAATTGAATTTATAGTTTTTATATATTTAGACAAATGATTATAATAAAAACATATTAGAATATCTTTTAATTCATATATTTTTGGAGATATTTTTGTTACATTATTTAATAATATATTTATTTCTTTTATATTGGAATTTTTTAATAATTCAATAGAAAGATTAATTGATCCTCCTAAAATATAATTATAATATATTTGATTTAAAATTTTTATTCTATCTTTATTATTAACATAATTTTTTACAATTTTTCTAGTATATTTATTATCATATGTGTTAAAATTAAATGACTGAAATTTATCAAATAAATAATTATCAAGTCCTAAATCCTCTAATTTATTTTTAGCAATTATTATATTATTATTAATTTTATTTTTAATTTCTTGTAAAATATTTTTTTTTACAGATTTTGAAACAAGAGTTTCTCTTTTAGCACTTATATAAGAACTATTTTCTAATGGTTCATTTTCAATATTTTTTATATGACTTATTGGTTTATCTTTGTAAATTTCATCTAAATATGTATTATATTTTTTTTCACGTATAATAGGATCGAAACTTTCATTTATTTTTGGTTTTATTTTATAAAGATTTCTTAATATATTTTTTTCTATTTTATTCATATATATTAAAAAAATATTAAAAAATTGTCAGATTTTTTATAATGTTACTATATGAGTAATAATTTTATAAAAGAAAATATAGATAAATATATAAATAGTTTAAGAAAATTAAAAACACAGCCAACAAAATATATTATTAATAATTATTTAAATAAAAAAATGAATTCATTTACATATAATACATATAATAATAAATATTCAAGAAAAATTGTTAAAAATTATGTAAATAATTCTAAGATAATAAAGCAAAAATATTTTAATTATATTGTGGGTGGAACAATTAATTTATGTAAAGAATTATTAGGAGAAGAATCTTCTATTATAAAAAGAAAATTAAAAAATATATGTCTTTTGAATGAAAGATTAAATAATTTAAGGAATAATTTAAAAAGAACAAAATTATTAAGTATTTCTAAATTTTACCTTAAAGAGTTTAAAACGCCTAATTTTAGTTTAGACCATAATCATTTGTTATATATATTTTTATATATAATTCCAAGAGTAAGAAGATTTATTCATATGCTTAATGAAGAACAAACTAGAGAATCAGAATTTTATGGAGGTATACGTGTAGTTTCAGAGTTAACTAATATTGTACATCCATTTGATATGAAAAGATTTTGTGATTATGATAGATTAAAAATAATTTTAGAAAAAATTTTAGAAAAAAAAAATACAGAAAATTTTTCAGAAAGAGGTATAGAAAATTTTTCAGAAAGAGATAAAAGATATATTTATGAATACGGCTTTTATGATGAAATAATAGCGAGACAATATAATAAAAAATATAATAATTTAGAAAAATATGAGAAAGAATGTTTTCCTAATAATATAGTTGGTGAAAAAATAAAATATATAACTTATATAATTAACCTTGATATTCCTCAAGATTTTTTTAATGATAATGATATATTTGGTAAATATTTAATTAATATTTATAATAAATTAAAAGATAGAACAAATATGAAAATTAAATTTTATACATATGATAATACTGTTAGAAGATTAGTTTATGGAATAGAAAATCCGAATAAGGGATTATGTTCCAATTGTGATGGAATATCAGCATTTTATAATTTTATTGGAGATAACAGTAAACTTTATAAAAATGTTAGTAGATTATTACTTATTTTATTATATTGTTTAAATTTATTAAAATCAAAAGATATAAGAGATACCATATTTTTAAGAATTGAAAATGATATGGATAAAATAAAAAAAATTATTATAATATTTTATTATTTATTTATCTATCTAATGATATTTCAGTTAGGCACTGCAGCAATTGCAGAAATTTCTTTATTTACATTATGGGATACATATGTAAATATTGATGGTAAGAAACCTTTAATACTAAATCAAAACACAATGCTTGATGTTGAAGTTTTATCATCACAATTTTCAAAATTTTATATTAATTGTTTTAATAAAGAATCCGAAGAAGATATATATACACCATATTTTATATCTACTATAAATAATCCAGTAAATAATCCAGTAAATAATTCAGCAAAGAATACAGTAAATAATTCAGTAAATAATTCAGTAAATAAATCAGTAAAGAATACAGTAAATAATTTAGTAAATAATTCAGCAAAGAATACAGTAAATAATATAGAAAAGAATTCAGAAAAGAATACAAAAAATTAAATAAAAAATTAATAAAGGAAACATTAAATTATAAAATTTGTCGAATTTTTTTGAATTTACTATTATAATTTTGGATAAAATTATATATAAAATGACATATTCTTTAGAAATTAAAATATATTTTTATATAAATATTTAAATAAACAATCTGTTAAATTAATTTCAATAGAATTAAATATTTCATAACAAAAAATTTATATATTAGATTGATATATATAAATTTAATATTAAAAATAATATTAGAATTGAAAATAAAAATATTATAGGAGGATATTTGATAAATAAAAATAAAAGTTATTTATACAAATATTTAATTGTTAATTTTGTTAATTTAATATTTTTAGTCTGATTTTTTTATCGGTTATTATATTATGTCTGACTTTAATTTAAAAAAAATAATAGATAATTTAATAAATCTTTTAAAACATAAACGACCAAATGATTATATTATTAATAATTATTTAGATGAAAAAATTAAATTATTTAATATTAATACATATAATGATAAATATTCAAGAAAAATTGTTAAAAATTATATCAATAATTCTAATATAAATAATCAAAAATATTTTAATTATATTATAGGTGGGACAATAAATTTATGTAAAGAATTATTAGAATTAGATTCATCTACTATAAAAAAAAAATTAGAAGATAGATATTCTTTAATACTTGGGTTAAATATCCTAAAGAACAATTTAAAAAAACTAAATTATAGTCTTTATAAATTTTATCTTAAAAGATTTAAAAGATTAAATTTTATTTTAGACTATAACCATTTATTATATATATTTTTTTATGTAATTCCAAGAACAAGAAGATTTATAGAAATACTTAAAGGAGAATCTGAATATTCATATAATTATGGAACGATTCAATCATTTAAATTAGTATTTAATTCAAATAATGATTATCATGCATATCATTCTTTTAATATGAAAAGATTTGTAAATTATAATAGATTAGAAATAATTTTAAATAATATCTATAAATCTTATAAAAATACTTTAGAAATAATAAATATAGAAAAATTTACAAAAAAATCTAAATTATATATAGAAATATTTGGTTTTGCTAGTGAAAGATCATTTAATAGTTTCTATCAAATCTATGAAAATCAATGTTTTCCTAAAATATATGATGTTAAAATAATAAATTATATAACGTATATAATTAAACTTGATATTTCTATAGATTTTTTTAATTCTGAAGATATTTTTGGAAAATATTTAATTAATATTTATAATAAATTAAAAGACACTTCGGATATGAAAATTAAATTTTATACATATAATAATACTGTTAGAAGATTAGTTTATGGAATAAAAGATTCTAGAAGTACATTATGTGATAATGAAGGAAATGCGGCATTTTATAATTTTATTGGAAATAAATCTAAACTTTATAAAAATGTTAGTAGATTATTACTTATTTTATTATATTGTTTAAATTTATTAAAATCAAAAGATATAAGAGATACCATACTTTTAACAATTGAAAATGATATGGATAAAATAAAAAAAATTATTATAATATTTTATTATTTATTTATCTATCTAATGGCATTTAAATTAGGCACAGCAGCAATTGCAGAAATTTCTTTATTTACATTATGGGATAAATATGTTAATTTTTATGGTAATGAACCTCTAATAATTAATCAAAATATAATGCTTGATGTTGAAGTTTTATCATCACAATTTTCAAAATTTTATACTAACTGTTTTAATCAAGAATCTGAAGATGATATATATACACCATATTTTATATCTACTATAAATAATTCAGTAAATAATTCAGTAAATAATCCAATAAATAATTCAGTAAATAATCTAATAAATAATTCAGTAAAAAATTAGTAAATTAGTAATATATAGTCACTATATTTTATATTTTAAATGTTTATAAATTAGGTCATCCAGGACTAGGGTAATTCAATAGTTGAATAAAACCGTATAAAAGTGTATAATATACATGTATGACTTTGATATTATATATATTCCTAAAAAATATTTTTATGTTTTATGTTTGAATTCTTCTTTATCTTTTAATTTTTATAACTTCTTATTCCATATAATCCAGATATATTTATAAAAGAAGTTCATAAAAAATTAAAAGATAAATTCAAAAATTATAATATTAGTGAAAAACATTTATATGATGTAATAAGAGATAATAATATAACAAGAAAAAGAAAAACTAATTTTCATTTTCCATTAATAACATATG
>Ga0214919_10006539_pt1 | contig 16001 bp, 14 predicted proteins | sample LL1503_MetaG_FD_177994 | JGI IMG/M metagenome (GOLD analysis project Ga0214919, IMG submission 177994) | Freshwater microbial communities from Lake Lanier, Atlanta, Georgia, United States - LL-1503 | ecosystem: Environmental > Aquatic > Freshwater > Lake | place: USA: Georgia | collected... | reverse complement strand
ATTTAACTTTTTAAATGATATATATCATATTCATATTGCTGTAAAATGGGCAAAAGCTGATAAAGATTATGTAAATGATATAAAACAAATACCAATTAATAAGTTTATTAATGTTAAAGACGATAAAAAAGAATATTATGATAATAAAATAGAAGATGATATATATGATACTATAATTAAATTAATTGATAATAAATTAAATAAAAAGAATTCTAAAAAAGAATTCAAACGTATGACTCCAGGTAATAATTTAATTATTAATGGATCTAGAAATATTTTATTAAATTAATTCCAAAATTCTTCTTCACGTATCCAAATATTTATTATATATTTTTTAGTTAAATTATATAATGATTCACCTTCATGCATTAATCGATTATCTATTTTTCCATTTATCATATTCTGAAAATAAATTGCATTTCCTTTTTTTGGTTGAAATTTCATATTTAATTTCGTAAATATCGTTTTTCCTCCACTTTCTTCATCTATATCATTCAAATAAATTAATATTGTATGTGTACGATTACCACCTTGTTGTAATTCAATTGAATTTTCATAAAATGTATCTAAATGTGGTTTGAAATATTGATCTTTTTCATATATTACAATTTGTAATGGTTCTATTTTTTTATAATTAACATTTAATAAACTTGCAATTCTTTCTTCTATTATTTTTACTTTTTTATTCATACCCTTTTCTAAATATGCTGTTGAACTTGTTCGATATTTTATATCTACTAATTTAGTATGATCTCTTGCTAATATTGAATCTGTTTTATATTTTTCTGCTAAATCTATAAAATAATTTGCTTCATAATCAGTAATAATATTTTCTAAATAATACATTTTTGGATCTTTACTTATTATTTTCTTTGTAAAATTAACTGGATATGATAAATGATGTATATCATATATTTTTTGATCTGAATACATAATATTATATATAATTATTATAGTTACAATAATTATAATAATTATTATTTTCATTATTATAATTATTTTTAATTTTCATAATAAACAAACTTAAATATCAATTATTTTTAATTTTAATTGTGCTGCAATTTGATTAATAGAATCTATCAATGTTTCAATACATTCACTAAATATAGTTACAATATTTGTTTTACATCTATATCGAATATGTATTTCACGTACTGCAATATTCGGTTGATGATCTCCGGCATATTCAACATCTTTATGCATTTGTATTAAATATCCTAATATGCCACCCAATGTCATATCTTCATTCGTAATATTTAATATTCCCTCTTTTAATGCATCCTTTTCTACTTTTTCTTTTACAATATTATCTAAATATTGTAATCGCATAATTAAACATGATAATGCTCTACGAAATATTTCAATTTCATCAAATTGCTGTTTTGATTCATAATTAATAATAAATTTACTATTTGTTATTTGTTCATATGCACATCCCGCAACTGGATCATAAATTGCAGGTGAATCAAATTTTTCTTCTAAATTTAATCCTAACTCTGCTTGACACGTACATTCGAATTCTTCATTATCATGTAATTTAACTAACAAAAATGGAAGCTTGTACGGAGATTTTATTTCTTTACCATTGTAATAAAATTTTGCCATATCTGTCGTAACCATCTTAAGTTTACCTGTATTATTTTTATATGAAATATACATTGTCATAAAATTATTGATATTTTTATTATTCTCTTTTTCTTCTTCACTTGATGTTTGTAAAAATTCTTTAAGCGAAACAGGATTCGTATCATATAATTTTAAAAAATCACTTACGGTATCTTCCGTATTTTTAATATACATAATTGGCATATTGGAAAATCTCTCTCGAATTTGATCGTTATTTATAATGCTTGTATTTTTTGTAATTTTAATTTTGTTTGGTGGAAATGCATATGTTGGAATATACGTTTTAATAACTCTACGTAACATATTCGCATAATGAAATGTAATACCTGATATTTCAATCTTAATATTTGAATTAGAAATATTATCATGACATTTATTATACTCTACAATCTTTGCAGATACATCATATTTATGCATTTTTATTTTATAATATTATATTAACTTTATAATATTATATTATCAATTTTTATTTTTTAGTAAAAGCACTTTACTAATTTATTTGATAACTCATGCAGTAAACCAACTTCAACACTTTCTAGTTTAATAATTTCATTGCTTAATTTCCATATATCACTTGTAGTCATATTATATTTAAGCATTTTTCGCATTTCATTTAGATTAATTTGTTTATTCATGTGAATACCCTTCATCTTTCCTAACGTATAGAAAATAAGTGGGTATTTCTTTTCATCCATAAATATCTTTTTAAACAATTCTTCATTACGATGTACCATATTATTATTATTAAACTTGTAATAAATATCTAATAATCTTTGACTTGTATGTGTAAAAAATGCAGATACTAATCCAATAACTTCAATATTATTATTATCTATCGTTGTATACACTACTTTATTATTCAAATTTACATATTCATTTAACAAATTTTTCTGATATAAATAAATGTACTGTTCCTGTATTGTCTTAAAACCTGGACTATATTTTAGTATTGAATAGTAATCAGGATGTAAAACTTTACATATTTTTTTATCACCATTTGTGCCAATTCTTTCAAAAATAAAACCTTCAATCTTTTCTTTACTTGATAATTTAGTTTTTACTTCATCTAATGATAATTCTTGATTGATTTCGACGTTTAACAATTTACTAATATTTGTTTTATCTACTAATTCATTGTTTTCATTTTTAATAAAAAGTAAAAATAATTTTGCATATTTTTCTCCAAATGTATCCTCATACGTAATATTAAATGAATTTTGATAATGTACTAATTCAAAATAATATTGTAATGTATTATCTAATTTACTTTCAAATTCATTTTTAGTCATACCGATTTTATTAAGTGCTTCCTCAAACATCTCCCCATGAGACAATTCTGATTTTACACCATATACATATTTATTTGTTTGATACATATCAATATGTCTTCTTGTAGAATAATACCATCTATTATTATAAAAGAAAACTGTAATCAATGTACCTTCATGACTTTCTGTAAATTTAGTATTCATATTAAAGTACTGAAGAGCATCATCATATTGTAAATATTCTAATATTGGATGCGAATATGTTACAATTTTACCTGTTGTATTTTCAAAAATAATACTCCTACACGCATTATAAATATCCCAATTTGTATGCTCTTGAGATAATTCTGTAAATAATTGTATTAAATTATCACTTTCATATTTTTTATAATGTAATCGATGATTATATGATTTATTTGGCATATTCTGATATATATATTTAATTAATGATTGAATTGTAAAAGTATTAGTTGTAAAATAATTATTTATAGACTCCATTTTTATTTTATATATAAACTCCATATTCCTTTAACTGTAAATTTATGTAATTTTTTTCCAAAATTAGTATTATAGAGATAATCATGTTTATTAATGAAATAGATAAATTTATTGATATTCAATTTAATTTTATTAAAGATTATGTAACAAGATATAAATTTAATAAAATATTAAAAAAAGATAGTGTTGCATTTATTCAATATTATAATAAACTTATAAATAATACTGAAATTGATTATACCGAAATATTTCAAAATATTCAAAATGATAAACATAAAATAAAAATTAGAAATATAATTGAAAAATATATATTATTTTATTTACTTTTATTTTTTGGTATACAAGAAGATGATTTTAATAACGAAAATAAAGATAAATTTATCGAAAGTATATTTGTTATTAGTTCAAGTTTACCAATATTAGATAGTGTAATTATTGGCAATTTATTAGGAATATATCACGATATGTATATTTGTATAACTTTAGTATCTTTTCTAAAAAATAAAAAAGATTTACCTATAAATGATGATACAACACCTGTTATACAAATTTTTAATTTAATTGGTATAGATAATGTTATTAAATTTTTTGACATTTCAAAAAAAGAAAATATACATAATATATTAAAAACATTCATATATCAAAAATTATATATCAAAAATGATAAGAAAGAAATAGCAACAATAATAGAAGAAAATACTTTTGTAAATGCTGAATATAAATATATTACTGTAATTGAATCTCGAATAAAAGATATTGATTTTGCATCAATTGAAATGTTATTTGACATTGAAAATCGTCAAAAAGGTTATCCTGATGATTTTTATAAATTTATTGAAGATTATCAAATTGTAACTTTAGGTGATATTGAAGAAAACTTAAATCCAGAATTTGCAAAACGATCAAATTTAATATCAGATGATCAAAAAATAAGTTACTTATTTCATAAAAAAATATTATTACCTATAACTGATGAAATATTACGATTTCATGTTAAAGAAGAGAAATATATAACAGAAGTAACTGAAAAAAATAACCAAAAAACATATCAAAAAGTTGATACTAAATTAAATTATATTATAAATAAAATCCATTTAGTTACAGAACATGCTAGAAATGAATTAACTAAAAAATTATATTATCAACCTTTATTTGACCAACAAGCAATACCCTATAATGATATTGAAGAAATGAAAATAATGAAAAAATTTGTTGATATAGGAAGAATAAATGCCGAAAATGTTACTTCTTTTTCAGAATTATTATCCTTTCGAATTTATCCATATATTAATTATCATGATTATAGCCATGACGGATTTAGTCATAAACATACATATGTAACAGATGCATTACGTTATACAAATTTTCGATTTCATAAAAATCAAGAAAATAAAAATATAAATTGGAGAATTATATCGAATGACAATTACCATATTGAAAATAAACATAATTTTAATTGTAATATAGTTGGTATTGCATTACCAAAATATATTAATTTTTTACCATATAATATTCGTTGTTTAAAATTAAATAAGATGGTAAATGTTCGTAAATATAATAAAAATGGTTATAGAGTAACCAATAAAATATTAGAAGATATAATTATTAACAATAAAAATTGTAAAAAAACACCATTTTGGATTTTTGATAGATCAACAGATGTATTTATTGGGGATAAATATGAAAATATTAATAATATTGATAAATCACAATTTTTTAAAAAATTAATTGGTAATATATATACTATTGTTGAAAAATTAACATTTAATCGTATTATTAATGTCTATAAACAATTTGCCCCACTAACTCTATATCAATCTAATCAAATATTCGATATCATTACAAAACGATTTGTTCCTATTCCACAATTTTCAAATTATCTAGCAAAAATTAATTATGCAAGATATTATACATATTTACCTCAACGTTTAAATATATCGGATAATAGAGATACTGTATTTTCTAAAAAAGACTTAATTAAACTACCAACATATCAACCAAAGAATAATATTAATATTATAAAAATTAATATTAATAAAAAAAGAATAATTCAAGAAACTGAATTAGAAAAATTTAATGCAGTATGTCAACATACAATAACATTAAATGAAATACAACGATTACGTGAAAAAGATCCAACTACATTTACTAAAAAATTAAATGATTTCTATAAAAAATATATTATAGATAAGAAAAATACAAATTTTATTTGTAAAAGTTGTCTACAATTTGTAAATATAGAAAAATATATTGAACAATTTGATGATTTAATTAAAATAACTGCTGAATCAAAAACACCACTTGACCAACAAGTACGATATTCGAAATTTAGTAAAGCCATTATGTCATTAGATAAAATTATCGAAAGAATGGGTAGCATTTTTAATTTATCTGAATATATTGGTATTAAATCATCTGCTATTTTAAAAAGACGAGAAACTATTCGGCAATTATTAGATATATTATTATCATCACAAGAATTACGTGTTCAAAATCCAAGTGAATTTGATAACAATTTTAATATGATAAGTAATGCAATTGGTACAAAATACAGTGAATATTATACATTTCCAGTTGAAAATGATATTTTTACATATTCTAGTCGTGATACAGATAAATTTAAACGTAGAAAATATAACACTATATTGTCACACATCGCAGTATTAATGTTATTAGATATAAGTAATTCAAATATTATTACATTTAATCCAGATAAATTAATTAATATTTTAATATTTGAAAAATATGGTCTAAATACATTGGATAATATTAAATTACGTATTAATACCACTAATGATCTTGTTTATTTAGGTAATTATTTATTAATGGGATATGTCATATATTATATGTCATCAATGATGATTCGATATAAAGTATATGAAATAGAAAACAAAGATATTGATATTAAAAAAAATATTCCACCAATAGATAGATTACATATAATGCATACAATGGTACATATATTAGCAATTATTGTCGATAGAGAACAAAAATCATCAAATTATTTATATACTATTTTACAAAATAATTATTTTATTAAATTATCTAATGTATATAATCAAAATAATTCAGAAAAAATATTAACACAATTACGTAATGCTAGTCAAAAGAAAATAAATAATTTACAAAATAACTTGTCTAAAAAAATAGTAACTACCAAACAAACTTATCAATTAATTGATGGTAAATTTAATTATACAACATATTACAATGTAATACCTCCACGTTTTCAATCTATGTATATTTATAGAAGATATTTTCCTAAAAAATTAGATAATGATACATACAAATTATCTTCAGATGAAATAAATAATATGATACGTAAAAATTTATATTATCTCTATCAACATGAACAATCATTAATTAAATTAAATATTAATATTTTTACATTAGATAAAAGTACATTATCGGAATTATATAAAATTAAAGAAAAATACATTGAAACAATGAAAATTAAAATGCAAGAACAAAAAAAAGAAATATTAAAATTAGAAAATAAAAAACAAAAAATTATAAATAAATTAGATAAAACATATAATAACTTAAAAAATGACTTGTTATCATTTGATGATGTATTAGAAACATTTTTATTAAAATTAGAAAAATATGTAAGTACAAATCAATCTATATTTATTGAAGATTTTTATTTACGAAAATCTATTTTTATTATCAATCATGATATTGCAGGATTTTCAATTACACCATTCAAAGTTGATAAAATAATAATAAAATATAACGATGCAATTACAAAAAAAGATGTAATAATTTATAGAGAAAATGTAACAGAAAGATATTATGATATATATACATTAGCATATTTAGGATATAAAACACCAACAACTGATTTTGTTGAAATTAAAAATTATCAATATTTAATTATTAAATATTCATTGGCTGATAAAATTAAATATATGGGCTTGTATAATAAATATATGAATATTTTACCATTAGAAAAACAACTTTTAACTGAAAATAATTATCGTGGTGATATATTATATAATAATTTAGAAAAAACAAATCAAATAATAGTAGATAAAATACAACAAGATAAAATATTAATTGAAAAATTTCAACGAATAATTTATTCTATTCGTAATAAAGCAATTAAACAAAAAGAAAAAGAAAGTGATGTTAATAAAAATAAAGAATATGTATTAATTAATGAATTTATTCCACGATTAATTAATCTTAAAATATTAAATAATGATTATGAATTATTTTTACAAAATTGGAAAAATACTTGTTCTAGTTATAAAATTATACCTATGAAAGAAATTAAAGTTATAAATAATAAATATATTGATTCGAATGTAATTGTCAATAATTATAATAATTTAATTAAATATTTATTATTAGATTTGATAAAATTACTTGATATGAACACAGATAAAACAAATATAATATTATCGAATTTAATTAGTTTAATATTCAATTTAATGTGGGAAGAATATGAAATAAAAAATAATTATGAAATAAATAAATTTTTATTAATATTATATACAAATACAAATGATTATGATATAGATAAATCAAATGGCGTAGATTCTGATATGCCAACACCAGATGATTTACAAAAATTACCGGATGTTGAAAAAGAAAAAATTAATGAATTAACTGATGATTTTAAAGAAGAACAAGATGCTATTGATATGGAACCAACTGATGAAGAAGATTTAGATTATGGTGAACAAAATCTTATAAATTATGATAGAGATCAATTATAATTATATATAAAGTAATGAATAATTATATTTATATATAAAAATGTCAGATACACAAGACTATTTATATGAAGATCCTGTTATTAATAACCAAAAATTTGTTTGCATTAGCATTTTAACACCAAAAAATTTCAAAGAACCTACAACAATGCATACATTAAAAGTACGTGGTTCATATGAATCTTATGAAGAAGCTAAAAAACGCGGTGATTATTTACGAAACATTGATCCTCATATTAGTGTATATGTTGGAGAAGTAGGTAAATGGTTACCATTTGAAGATAATCCAGATAATGCAAAAGAACAAAATTATCAAAATCAAAGATTAAATAACATGATGAAAGGATATTTAGAAAATCAAGAAAAAGCAAAAGAATTTCATGAACAAAGAAAAAATGAGATGATATTAAAAGCATTAAAAGAAAATGAAGGTAAAGAAAAAAGACGTCAATTGCGTGATGAACGTAGAGCTAAAGGAGAAACTGTAGATGACGATGCAGAAGAAAAACAATATGCAGATTCATTAAATAAAACGGATGTTTTAGAAAATATGAATGAACTAAGTAGTACAAGTAATATGAATATTGTAGAAAAAGTCGATAAAAAAGCAGAATTAGAAAAGAAAGAAAAAGAAATACAATTAAAAGAGAAAGAAATTAAAATAGATAAAGTTGAATTACAAAAATCACAAGATGAAGTTAATAAATATCAACAAAAGAATGAAAAAATTAAAAAAGAATTAGAACAGGCTAAAAAAGTATATGAAGAAATGTTAGCTGCAGGATTAAAAAATAAATGAATTTTATAATATAAAATTATTTTATATTATAAAATATGAACAATTTTGTTATATTTACATTTGGTGTTATATTAATAACTATGGGTTTTACTCGTATGTATTTTAAAAAAGATAATTCTCAAATAATATATAAATATATACCACGTACTTTTCAAGAAGATCAAGAAAATCCACCGCCATTAAGTGATCTATTTGGTAATATGTTTGAAAATGCCGAACCATGGACTGGTGATTTTTATGATGAAAAAGTTAAAGAAACAAGAGTACAATTTTAAATTAATTTATATATATATATGAATACACCAACACATGCTACTACTACAAAAGAGGTAGAAAATGATGTTAAATCTAAACTAGAAAGTTATTCACCTGCTATCCTCTTATCAATACGTATTTTACCATATTTAATTGGTATTATGGTTTTTATAAGTATTGTAATTATTATACTTGAATCCACATATATTAGTAATGAAAATGAAATTGTATCAACTATTGGTAAGCAATTAATAAATTTAAATTTGGTTGTAGGTAGTAGTGTCGGTATTATATTATCATTTTTATGTTTAGTCGTAATAATGGCTACATGTGCATGTTCACTTACATGTCTAAACTTTAATCCAATAGGTGGTACATATGCTGGTCCACTAATATGGCCACCTTCACGTGTACAATCATATACCCCATCATATACCCCATCATAATTATAAATCGTCTATAAATGAATCACATAAAGTTTCTAGAAAATCTTTATGTACTTCATGATGTCCGGGACTACATGATTTTGTTTCATTAGGTCCTGATTCAATACCATTATATATATATGATTTATAATCTAATTTATTATCAGATAATTTTTCTTTAATACTTTTCATTTCAGAATCATAAACATTTTTTTCATATGTATTTCTTTGTTTATGTTCTAGATCAATACCACGATCTTTTTGCCAATCAAAAATCATTGCATCTTCTTCAATCCTAAATTTTATTTTTTGTAATCTATCTCTTTGCCAATCAAAAGCCATTGCATCTTCTTCAATCCACATAAACCTAAATTTTATTTTTTGTAATCTCTCTTTTGGTAATTCACGTAATAATTGTACATTTAATGGACTAGATGGTACTGCTAGAAATAATCCTGTATAGATATTATCTTTATTCATAATATGTATTGCAATACCAGCACCAGCTGATTTACCTAAAATATGAACATTCTCTAATTTATGATTATTCTCTAATTTTATTGCACGTATTATTTTATCAAAAATATAACTACTCTTTTCTTGAAAAGATATCTCATTTTCGTTTTTAAATGCGATCCATTCATAATTTTCTGCTGGGTCAGTAAGTTTATATTTTTTTGATTCAAATGTTAATTCACGATCATCTTCTGATCCAGTTATTGTAGATGCTTTATTTTTTGCATCCCTACTTGGAAAACACTCAAGTTGGATATCTTTTATATTTTCCAAACATATTATATATATTGCTTGATAACAATTTTTTAAAGATTCTATATTATTCATTATAATACGAGACGTATTACAAAATGATTTTAATGATACTCCTGCCCATGCAACTAAATTTGGTGAATCATTATCATCATTACCTTTACATTTTATAAATCTAAATGGGTTTCCGTCTTTATCTGTATATTTTATATCATATTCTTTGTTATTTAATTGAACAGTATATATTTCCCAATCATCAAATGGTAATTTATATTTATCAATCCTATCCTTAAATATCTTATTACATCTATCTATAAATGTAATTCTTTCAGTTCCCGTTAATTCTTCTGTAGTTTCCATATTATATTTTATAAATTAAATATATTTATTATATATTTAATTTTTCAATTTTTATTATAACCTAGGACGAAACATAAATTTCTCTAAAATAAATCGCACTGAATCTTTAATATTGGGTATACTTGGACAATATGATTCTATTAAAGTTGTATCTAACTTATTATTACTTCTAGCACCTTTAACACACGTATTTATTAAAGTACTTGTATTAATTTCTTCCCATGTATGATCTGGATTTTGTAAAGCTCTATACCATTCTAATATTGTTCGATGATCTATTAATCCTGGGTTTACTGCATTCAATGTCTTTTTGATTTTTTTGTCCATACAATTTTCTATAATTGGTAATATATCATCTAATACTGTCATCGAATTAGGTACACTACATATTTTACTATATGCAATAATTTTACTAATAAAATTTCTGGAATTATCTTCAGAAGAAATTGGCATACGGATTCTTACATTCAAACATGTATCGGAAAATTGTTCTTGCATAATTCTATCTGTAAATCCTTTTACTATACTATATGATGATCCAAAAAAATTTGGTTTATCTGTTTCTGTAAATCCTACATTAACTGGTGTATGATTTTCATCATATTCAAAAATACATCCTGTTCCTATATATGTCATATGAATATTTTTTTCTTTTGCAACTCCTGCTAACACAATTGGACCATATAAATTGTCGTTTATATTTTCTTTTAGTTTACCTGGTTGTTCTAAATAATCAATTGTAGTATAATTACCACCATGTGTTCTACCAATTAAACTTACTATATGAGATGGTCGTACTTTTTCTACTTCTTGTATAACTAATTGTTTGTCATCTGCTCTTGTGTTTGCTTCTACTACTTGCCAACCTTTATTAAGTAATACTTGTTTAAATTGTGTACCAATCCAACCACGTGAACCCCATATTAATGCCTTTTTATTATTTGAATTACCTACCCAATAATTTATTCTATCTACTTGTTTAAACCAATTAATTGTTTCTTTTAAACCTTGGTCAAGAGACCACTGTTGTTTCCAACCAAGTTGTTTTAACGGTTCAGATTCAATCCAATAACGTTTGTCATTAAAATTACGATCTTCGATAAAAATAATATTATCATCAATTGTTTCATTTGGTTTTAATTCAGCTAGTAGTTTAGTTGCTAATGTTCTAATTGAAATTTCATCATTTGAACTAATATTATATATTTCACCTATCTTACCTTGAAACGTTACACATAATATTGCATCTACAGCATCTTCTACATATAAAAATGATCTTAATTGATGACCTGATCCTTGAATTGTTAATTTTTGATTATCTAATAACTGAAAGATAAATTTAGGTAATACTTTCTCATCATATTGTCCTGGACCATACACATTATTCGATCGAATTACAATTGCTGGTAAATTATATGAATGAATGTAAGAATGTACAAACATTTCCGCAGATGCTTTAGATGCAGCATATGGATTTGTTGGTTTTAATAAAGATGTTTCCGTAAATACAGACATGTTATTGTGTACATTTTTTGTATTTTCACCATATACTTCATCTGTACTAATTTGAATATATTTTTTAATTTTTCCATATATTCTACATGCCTCTAATAGAATATGTGTTCCAATTGTATTATCATATGTATACAATAATGGGTTTGTAAAAGATGTATCAACATGTGATTGAGCAGCAAAATGTATAACTGTGTCAATATTATGTTCTTGTAGTAGACTGCTTAATAATTCTTTGTTTTTTATATCACCGTGAACAAACGTATAATTATCATGAGATGTTGTTAAATCTGATGAAAGTGTAGAACACGGATATAAATAATCAATATTTACTAAAGTTAAATAAGGATGTTGTTTTTTGATACGTCTACAAAATGCTGCACCAATAAAGCCACATCCTCCTGTTACTAATAACCGCATAATTATATGATATTATACACAATATATTTTTATATAATATAAAATTGAAAAATATATTATATAACTTAAGTATTTAATATATTATCTATGATATTATGACAAGAAGCCATAAGAAACAATCTATAATAAAAACATTTTTTAATACACTTAATGATAACAATAATAAAAATGACATACCATATCCAATTCTAATAATTGATATAATTAAATATAATCTATGTCCTGCATGTAGACCTGATGAATTTGAAAATTATAATATTATCCATAATCCCGAATATCATAATAGATCTATTATGATATGTGCATGTGGTCGTAATGCAAATCGTACTAATGTATTTCATGGTTGTACTCACTGTACATGCATGAATTCATCTGCAAAAATAGTATATTCTGCAATTGAAAATTATAAAATTCAAAAAAAATTAGAAAATGATCGTAAATCAGATATATTATATCTAAATCAATTATATACTATTTTATAAATTAATTTTTTTTACACCCTTCACGTATTTTTGATTTAGGATTAATATTATTTTTTATACATTCAGATATAAAAAATTTTTCTGCTTCCTCTTTTGTATTAAATCTAGTTTTTTGTCTTTTATAACATACCGTCCATCTATTTTCATTCTTATATACACTAATGTATTTGGATTGATTTTTATCATATTTCTTTGGAAGAAATTTACCAGTTGGTGACCTAGATTGAGATCTATACGATAATTTATTCATATTATCTGAAGTAACTAATTCTTCATCTAATATATCATCGGAATTATCTAAAATGTTTGCTAAATTTGTAATTAAATCTAATGAATTATTTAAGTATTCTTTCGATTCAAGTTGATAAGCTGCTTCAAGCAATATATCAATATTCGTCATTTTTTGATTAAAATATTTATATGTATAATAAATAGTTTAATTTTCAATTTTTAATAAATTTTATTATTTATGTGTTTTTATTTTACTAACAAGAATATTTATTTTATTATTTTGACATAAATCATTTATATCAAAAATATTTTTTTTCTTTTCATCTTCTTTTTGATAATTTTCTTCATGAAATTTTATGAATCTTGAACTACAAATTGGAAAGCTAGTTTTAGCTTTAGCTTTATACCAAAAAATTCTTTCATTTAAATCTCTAGAATTACTACTATTATCTATTATCATTGTTCCATAATCATCTGTTAATTGCATAAATAAATTTTCAAAAATCATATATTTTGGAAATATTCCAGCATAATGTTCGTATAATTTTCTTCGATTTGAAAAATTTTCATCAGCCAATAAAGCTACAAAATTAAATTGTGATCGTAATTCAGGAGGTATTGACATTGAATATTGTAAAACAAGACAAAATGTAATAGCCATATGTCTACCTTCTGTTAATATACTTACAACATTTGAATCATGGATCCATTCATTTTTTTTTGATTGTACATCATCCATAATAAGAAAAACTCGAGGATCAATTAATTCTTTTCCTTGCTCTTTTCTTTTTATATTTTTTTTTAAAATACGCTGCTGTCTATCTATTAAATTAGCAATTATTTCAGGTTTATATTCATGATGTATGAATGATGATGGAAAGATATCATCATAAAATTTAGTGATTTTATCAGTTGGAGCAATTATAATACCACATGGAATATCATTAATTACGCTAAGCATATCGCGTACTATCCAACTCTTACCACTACCAGATTTGGCAATAATACAAATACGTGGATTTAAAAATTTTCCGTCTTTAGCATAACGTAATTTATTCATATCAAAATCTTTAACAGGAACAACTTTACCAGCTACTGATATTTCTTTCATAATATCAGTATATAGAAAATTTATTAAAAATTTGCTGCATCTGTGAATACATCTTGTGTTTCTACATTTTCTTCAATAGTAATAATATATAAACATATTATCAATATTATAAAAACTAAAATTGTTCTTCTATTTAATGATGATGTTTTCCTAGCATTGATATAACAATCACATCTTTCTACAATATAATATATTAATGCACCAATTATAGATAATACAAATGGTTGTTGTATATATTTAAATGATTCGTTCATATTTTATACATTTAAATGGGAAAAATATTTATAATTTTTACCCTTATTATTTTTTTCAGAATTTTCAGAAGATACTTCGGTTTCTTTTAATATTGGTAATTCTTTTGATATATATTGTTTTTTATTATTTTTATTACTATATTCTTCTATGACATTATTTTTATTATTTTCATAATATGCAGAAGATTCAGAAATATTATTTTTATTATTTTTAATATTTTTATTTGCTGTACCAGAATCTAAAATAAATATATTTTTATTCTCATTTTCTGTATCTATATTTAAAATAGAACTTCGTAATGTCTGCTCACTAAGTTCTATAATTTTATTATTATTTTTTAATATTTTATTATTTTTATTTATTTTACCACCTTTTGATGAATCTGAATTATAATCATCTGACATTAATGTTGTTGCTGCTAATACATCTGCTAATTGTTTTGGTGATGATGGTGTTACTTCTGTTCGTCTATTTTTTTCTGATTTTAATATTTCCATTAATTGTTTACTTTCAGATTGCAAATCACATGGAAGCTTATTTTGTTTATTATCTAAATATGTTTTTATAGTAACTTGTAATGGTATCATTTTTCGTATTGCATCTTTTATACAAAATTGTATCATTTCTAATATTTTTGTTTGATTACGTTTAATATCAATAGATGATTCACGGTGAGAAAATAAGAAAGGTGAATTATAAAATGCTCTTGCACATTCTATATATACAAAATGTATAAAATTTTTAAAATCATCTTGAATATTCAAATCTTTTAATAATTTCTCATCATAATCTATATTAATATTTGTTAATACAATAATATTTGATTTAATAACTGCTTTTAATAAATCTTCAATTGTTTTACCTAAAGTATTTAATCGTATAATTCGCTGATATTCAGAATCAATTATATTTGGATTCCATTTTGGAACACTTGATAATAGCAATTGAAATATTTTTAACTCTTCGTTATTCTTAGATGTTTGTGCTGCTTTATTTTTTGCTTCTTCATATATATTTGCTAAACCATCATATATTAAAGTCGTAATTGAATTTACAAGATGAATTGTATATTCTTGTTTTGTTTCAATTAAAAAATTCATAATTTATTAATTGAAAAAAGTTATTTAATATAATCTTATTATTTTTATACAGATACATTTTTATAATCATAATTATTGCCACCACGAGAATTTAAATAATTAATTTCTTTAGTTGTTATACAACGACAACCTGCTTCTTCATTACCATCTCCTAAATGATTTATATTAGA
>Ga0214919_10006538_pt1 | contig 16003 bp, 13 predicted proteins | sample LL1503_MetaG_FD_177994 | JGI IMG/M metagenome (GOLD analysis project Ga0214919, IMG submission 177994) | Freshwater microbial communities from Lake Lanier, Atlanta, Georgia, United States - LL-1503 | ecosystem: Environmental > Aquatic > Freshwater > Lake | place: USA: Georgia | collected... | reverse complement strand
GATATTTGCTGAAAAATATCGCAATAGAAGAAAACGTTTTGGATTGCGAGTTAATTTATTAGCAGGAATTTACAATTTTGAGATATGCAAATAGGTTATGAAAGAGGTCTATTGATAGAAAAGACCAACACTCGTGTTACGAATGTCTACTCAGAAGTACATGACGAGTCTTTTTTAAAATAATTCAAAGACGATGAGTATATATGACATACAGTTACTACAATTGCAATTTTAAATAAGGACTCACGTTTGAAAGGTGAAATTAGAAATTATAGTAAAACTAAACTAAGTGTAGTAATGCCAGTTTATCAAACTTGTGAAATTTATCTACGAGAAGCGATTGAAAGCGTGCTTGGACAGACTTATTTAGATTTTGAGTTTTTAATTGTAAATGATAGCCCACAGGATAACTTAAGGTTAGAGCAAATTGTTGCAAGCTACAATGATAATCGGATTATTTGGGTACCATGTAAAGTAAATGGTGGTATAGCGATTGCTTCAAATATTGGAATTGACCTCGCGCAAGGTTCATTTATCGCCATAATAGATCATGATGATATTTGTATCCCAACAAGGTTTGAGCAGCAAGTTAGATTTTTAACAAAGAACCCTGAAATTGGTTTTGTCGGCGGGCAAGCTGAAGCATTTTATCCGGATAACTCTAGCGTAAGATTAGATTATTTAACTTCATCGACAATGAAAGAATTAAAGCAAAGTTTTTTTGATGGAGTGCCCTTTTTAAATCCGAGTGTTATGTTTCGTACGTCGGCATTAAATACTTTGAGATATAACTCGCACTATAAAGTATGTGCTGATTATGATCTATTTGCTAGGCTTGTTTTTGCGAAAAATATTATGGCTACTAATTTACCAGAAGTTATTCTGCGCTATCGGTTTCACGACACTAATACATCATTGAATCAATACTTACTCGCGGAGGAAGAGACAAATGAAATTCAACGCTGGATTTTGCAGCATGATAATGTATTGATTAAATAGCATGTGTAATCCATGTCTCCTTAATCAGATTTATCATTTTGAGTCACTAATTTACTCCCACTTACTATCTGGATGCTTCATCATAAATTAGCTAAGCAGTATTTTGAATCTGTTCAAGTATAAAATAGTGTAAAATTACTACCTTTAATAAAACAAAAATGGACTAGACAATCAAGGTACATCACGTGTGTCAATCTATTGTAGCCTCACTGAACAAAAATTTCATGGTGTGCTTTGACTGTCTAGCCCCAACAAAAATATTCTCAATCATAAAAAGGAAATAAGCATGAAAGAAAAAGCAGTTGATCTTCGTCAAGGCTGGATTATTCAATATGAGGGTCGTCAATTTGCGGTATTAAGCACGCGTACAGTTAAATCAGGAACTGGTGGTGGTGCATTTATACAAACAGAAATGAGAAATATTCAAACAGGTTCGAAAGCTCAGACCGCATTTAGATCGACAGACTCAATTGAGCGCTTATCAACAGAAGAGCTTGAGTGTACTTTCTTGTATAAAGAAGGTGAAAACTACGTGTTTATGAATATGGAAGATTATAGCCAAATTACAGTTACTCCAGATACAATCGGAGATGATGTTGTCTTTTTATCTGATGGTATTAATGTAAGACTTAAATTGGTTGATGGTAGTGTTCTTGCTGTTGAATTCCCAACAACAATCGTGTGTACCGTCGTGGAAACAGATCCTCAAATCAAAGGTGCGACAGCTACAGCGATGGATAAACCAGCAATACTGGATATTGGTATTCGTGTAGTTGTACCTTCTTTTGTTAATCTTGGAGAAAAGATTGTTCTAAAAACTGCTACTAGAGAGTATTCAGAGCGTTATAAAGAAGGAAAGTAATTTACGAAATTGATAATAGGCCGGAATAATTCCGACCTATTTAATAATTATATACTCGTAGTATTTGATTTTTAGACGCGAAGGATTGATAAAAAAGACGACACAGTGTAGCTAGAACAACATAAGGAGTCTTTTTGAAATCCGACAAAGTCCAAAATTCAAAGACGAAGAGTATAGTTTATGGCGTTCAAAAGAACAAAAAATCAGTAAATATAACACTACAACCATTAGAAATAATATCATTAACCATAATCGAGCAGATATTCCAATTACTGCAGTAACAAAATATCTACTAAACTCGGCGACTAAAGGCTAAAATAATGCGAAAATTAAACTTAGTAACGTCATTTTTTAGAACATCATAGAGCCAAGCTGCTCATCGTACTTTAAGACCTTAGCAAAATATAAACAAACTCCGATTATTATTTTACTGAGTAATCCTGCAAGAACCATCATTATTTTTAGTAACTAATACTAATTATTGATACTGACTATATCATTCGGATATTAACACTTATTATGCGTAATATCAACACTTAATTGCAGCTGAAGTGCTGAGTTGAGCTTAAATATACCGCCAAACTGCGAGCTGGTGTGCCAGCTATCATCGTTAATAACTCCGTGATTATTCATGCAATCATGCTGTGCTTTGAGTACTACAGCCACATCATCAGTTGCTAATAATTCCTGCAACACCACAAATACCTGTTTAGTTAAACGTTCCTGCAATTGTGGGCGTGCTGCAAAGAAATGTAAAATTTGGTTAAGTTTGCCAAGACCAACCAAATGATCTTTAGGGATATAGGCAATTACCGCCCGCCCTTTGACAGCTAGCAAATGATGTTCGCAATTAGTTTGAAATGCTATATTGCTAGCAATTAATGGTTCGCCATAATTGAACTGATTGGACATCATCGCAAAAGTAGGAAAGCGATGATAATCTAAACCCCAAAAGCGCTCTTGTAGATAAAGATTAATCACTCGTTTGGCGATATTATGATTTTCGCCCTCACTTGTCGCAAAGCCAAGTAAATTCAAAACCTCGGCAAATTTAGCTCTAATCATCTCCTGATACCCTGTATCCTGGCATTCAGCAACTTTAGTAAAATCAACTTGGTTTTCCAAGTTTTGTTGAATTAAGAGCTGATGAATCTTCATTCCCAGCTGGTGATCGTATTCCTTCATTTTTACCCTTTTTTGAACTTATCTAACGAAATATTTTAGCAAATAGGTTGAACCGCTGATAATAATAAATTTTTTCTTCATTCGTTTGGCAGCAACTAGTGCAGCGTGGGGTGCATTATAAATATGAACTTGTGTAAATTTACCGTGTGCCAATTTTGCTAATTCCCGTGCAGGAGTTGCGCGTGGCTGATCAAAAAGATTACAAACCACCAAGGTAGTTGCAAGTTTAGCATAAAGCTCCAGCATCGCATCACGATCTTTATCACGTAAAACCGAAGCAATTAGCACACAATCAGCTGGATTAATAAGCTCCTCCAGAGATTGCACCAGAACTTTACAACCCTCAGCATTATGCGAGGCATCGGCAATAATTTGCGGATATCTACCTAATAGCTGTAAGCGCCCTGACCATTTAACTTGCCTGGCAGCAGCAAAGATCGTTGCATCGCTAATGCCAATATCATGCAATACCTCATAGGCAGCTAAAAAATTACGCACCTGAAAATGTCCAAATAAACCAAGTTCTACGTATTTGTCAGGATATTCTTTAGAAGCAAACCATAAGCACGTAATAAAACGAGATGAGTCAAGTTCACTACGACAATTATATTTTTCCAACACATTGACGCAATTGTTCGTACGCGCGCTAACTGCAGCCACTAATTCCACTATCGTATCAGCGATAACCACTTTTTTACCGTTATGAATAATTCCAGCTTTATGCCGCGCAATATCAGTCAAATTATTGCCCAACCACTGAGTATGCTCCAGTGCAATATTGGTAATAACGCTATATTGGCTATCGACTACATTTGTCGCATCATCCAGGCCACCAAGCCCGGTTTCCAACACCAGATAGTCAATGCCACAGCGCGCAAAATAGACAAACATAATCAGTGTTAGCATTTCAAACGAACTGAGTAAAATCGAGCTAGATTTTAATAACTCTTTAAGCTCCAGATATAAATTAGCCAAATTAGTATCACTAATTTGCTGTTGATTTACTAAAATACACTCATTGAGGCAATGGATATATGGGCTGGTGTATTTCCCAACCCGATAATCTGCAGCCAGTAACCCGGCTTCAAGAAATGCTGCTGTAGAGCCTTTGCCATTAGTCCCGGCAATATGGATTACTTTATATTGAAACTGGGGCTCATTACACAGTTGTAAAGCTTTTTTGATGGCATTGGCATTAAACTCAGTTTGCGGAGGATTTAAATTAGCTAATTCATCAAGAATCTGCTGTTGATTCATTTGCTTATTCCTCTAAAATATTTACGCTCTAACTGATTATTGGTTTTAACTAATTTAAAGTATTCCCGGTAATCATGCATGCGAATATAATCAACGCTCTGAGTCGCTAAAAAATTAGCCACTGCAGCGCTCTCACTATCCCGTCCGCCATATTCTGAAAGCGTAACTTGATCTAAAAAGCGTTTTCGTGAGTGCCCGACTAATAACTCAACATCTAAGCTTTGTAAGCGTGAAATATTACGCAATAAATACCATGCTTGGGCAGAGGTTTTATTAAAACCAATTCCCGGGTCGCAGATTAACTGCTTATGTGTAAATCCAAGCTGAAGGAGTTGCTCAAGCTTGCTCTCTGCCCATTGCAAAATTTCAGCACAGGGATCACAATCAGAACCTAACACGATTTGCGGATTAGCTGGTATAGTTAAACTATGCATAAAGGCATAACTTTTAGCAGCAGCTTTAATTTGGCGCAAGCAATCAGAATTCAGCTTTCCTGAAACATCATTAACGATATCCAAATACGGTAAAAAATGCAAAAGCGTTTCTGCGCGAAAGCTATCCAAGCTTAACTTAAATGAATAACATGATTTGAGTTGATTTAGAACCACCAGCAAAGGCTCTAAGCGTTTAATTTCTTCCGCGGGGTTCAACGCCTGCGCACCTGGTCTAGTTGATTCCGCACCTACATCAATTATACTAACTCCAGCAGCTAACGCCGGCTCTAGTTCTTCGATTATTTTATCAATTTGCTGATAATACTTACCGCCATCTGAAAAAGAATCAGGAGTTTGGTTGATTATTAACATTAACTCAGGCAATGCTAAAAAAGAACGCTTTACCTCGACATTACCAATAAACAGACTACAACCATTATGACTTGCTTGCGCCTTTTGCTCATAGTTAAGCCAGTTTATATCTTGCACTAATTCACTATATGCCCATGACTTCAATATTTGCTCGGGATTGTCAAAATTATTTGGCATGGATGGTGCTATAAATTGCTCTACCTCAGGCACCTGGCCACTTGTCTGAATTAGTAGATAGAGTTTATTTGCCCAAGAATAATAACTTGCATAGCTAAGCTCTAGCTTTATTTGGCGCAGCTCAGCTCTTAATCCCTGCAGCGAGTTGGAAACCAAGAGATATAAAAACATTACATCACTTGCTGCAGAATAAATTGTTGATTAGGTTGCAATTTGGCAAGTAATTCACTAATACTTATCTGTATTTTTGGATGAACCCAGTCTGGCTCAATCTCGGCTAATGGTTGCAAGACAAAATCACGTTCGTGCATGCGAGGATGAGGTATCTGCAAAAATAAGCCCTGCACTACTTGATTCTCAAACAAAATAATATCCAAATCAATAATCCGCGGACCATTAGTAAACTGCTCCGATTTACCCATCCGCTTTTCAATTTTTTTTAAAGCAATTAGCAACTCTTGTGGCTCAAGCGTGGTAACACCACTGATACAAGTATTATAAAAATCATCTTGCTCACTAAAACCCTGCGGCGAACTTTTATAAAATGGAGCGACTTTTATCTCACTAACAATTTCACTTAAAAACTCAATTGCGCTTATCAGTTGATGTTGTGGATTATTTAGATTTGAACCTAATGCCAAAGCTATTTTATATGCTCTGGCTTGAGAATACTCAACCTGAGCAAGACAGCCCAGAGCATCACACACATCAGGTTTACTTATATCTATATCTATATGCTTAATTTGTGGATAGCGCGTAAATAATTCATCAACCAGATAATGTGCTAAACTCTCCAGCAATAAAAATTTACTAACTTGCGTTAACTCTTGAACTAACTGGCATAGTTCAGCATAATTAACAGTATGGACTAGTTCATCCGGATAATTCCAACGTCCCAACTCTAGTTTTAAACTAATTACTAGCGGCTGTTTTTGATTCCGTTCATAATCATAACAACCGATTATCGCTTCAGTTTTTAATTCGTTTATAATTATCTTCATATTCCCACCATTACACGTTTATAGTAAATAGATCATGCGACATATTAGCCGTAGCCAAACCTAACCAAGTCACAAATAACCATAACTCCAAGACATAAATAATTAAAGCCCATGTTCCAATTAATAGTGCAGCTAATTTTGCTAGAGCAATTGCTCCAAAAAGAATAAGCAAAACCATTAGCAAAAATAACATACACGGAACAAAATTAATCACAAACGCTCGAGTGCTATATGCCAAGACATGAAATGGCTTGCCACTAAACTGAGTATTTAATGGAATTGCAATTAGCATAATAATCTGTAAAATAGCCAAAATAACTTCCAAAGCATAACTAAGCACTAATTTATATTCCGGTATCAAAAACAGCAAATAATTGCAGCTAAGCGAAAAAAACAGCACCAATAAAGCATATACAAATATCAAACGTAAATTTGCTCCATGCCAAAATTCACTCACTATTACTCTATATAATACCGGCTGTTGCTGACGCAGTCGTCTTGCCACAATAGCCAATGCAGCAAGAAGTATTGGAAAAATTAAACTTAAACCCAGCGAAGCTATGGTAACAATAATAAAACTGCTTTGTATAAAATTACCTGCAACGAAAATCAACAAAAACAAAGACAAACAGCCAGCACTTAGCAAAAGTAAGCGCCACGGATTTAACCATAAAGAGCTTACAGCAAATTTTGCCCAGCGTAAAAAATAGCTAAATTTAACTTTATTAATCACTGGAGCAGTAAAATTAGTCATGATATTCCATTCCATCTTGATATAATTTATAACTAAAAATTGCCGTCACACTAATAAACAATAAAATGACAATTAATAGTAAAAATGCAGTAATCGCTAACACCACTACATTATTTATCGAAACCGCCAATAAGACGCTTAAATAAAGCGGAAGTAGCAAAAATGGCAGTAATAAGAACAAAGCAAAAACTAATAGTACTAAGTGCTTTAGAATAAATTTCCAGCTTAACAATAATGACTGTAATACTTTTATTTCCGGATTAAAGCTAATAATTACTAGCGATATTCCAAAGAATAAATGCCGAAAGATACTCACTCCAACTAGTAAATACAAAAACCTTGGATCACTCATTGCCGCAGCATTCATTTGTGTTGCAGAGCTAAGCCCCCACGAATTAAGCGTTTCACTAATAGCTGACATTCCAATTAAATCAAAACCCATACTAAAGAGTGCGTAACTCAATATATTACGTTGACGCAAAAGCTCACCTAAATTTAAAGCGACATCAAAATTTTCATCCTTAGCAATTTTGTCAGAACTTAAATAAATCCGAACTAAGATAAATACAGATAAAAAACCACCAAAAAATGGAAATAATGAAAATAAAATATATGTAATAGCAAATGCCAAAAAATGAATTGGCTTTTCACGAAAAGTAGCAAAACTTGCTTTTACCCATAACCACGCGATTCCCAGTGGTAATTGATTCTTAATACGTAATTCAGACATAGATAACCTTATAAACCCAGATTAATTAATCAAGTCGCTATTATAGCTCAAATTTATAACTAGTGTATGATGCCTCAAAGCTAAGATAAATAGCATTAAATTAGAAAAAACTAAATTAGTTAATTTCAGCTATTGAAATATAGCTTTTGATCACCATATAATTAGTAACATAATTTATACTCAAAGCATTTAACTCTCGGACAATAAACAACAATAAGTATTTTTTGAGATACGAATAAAACCCAAGAGACAAACAATGAGTAAGCGCAAAAAGGAGAAAATGATGCGTTTTGAAAAACTAACTACTAAATTCCAAACTGCTTTGCAAGAAGCACAAAGTTTGGCGCTAGCCCACGACAATGCTTATATCGAACCGCAACACTTGTTATTAGCAATGCTTAATGAAGAAAACTCCACTATTGCCAGCGTCTTGGCTAAAGTTGGCGTAAATATTAATCCGTTAAAAGTAGAATTACAAGCTAGTATTAACCGGATTGTTAAAGTAACTGGTACTGGTGGCGAGATTACCATATCCCGTGATTTAAATAATCTACTCAATGTAACTGAAAAAATTGCAGTTAAATTGCAGGATAATTTTATCGCATCAGAACTATTTCTATTAGCGGCACTCGAAGACAAAGGCGATCTAGGCCGTATATTAAAACAATTCAACGTAAAAACTGCTGAAGTTAATAAAGTCATCATGGACATTCGTGGTGGACAAATGGTCGATAGCCAAGACTCAGAAGGACAACGTGAGGCGCTTAAAAAATACACGGTAGATTTAACCGAGCGTGCGCGAATTGGTAAACTTGATCCGGTTATCGGGCGTGATGATGAAATTCGTCGGGCGATTCAGGTTTTACAACGGCGGACTAAAAATAATCCGGTTTTGATTGGTGAACCCGGTGTTGGTAAAACTGCAATTGTTGAAGGCTTGGCGCAACGGATCGTTAATGGTGAAGTTCCTGAAGGACTTAAAAATAAACGCTTGCTGGTCTTGGATTTAGCTTCTTTACTAGCTGGTGCTAAATACCGCGGTGAATTTGAAGAGCGCCTCAAAGCAGTCTTGAATGAATTAGCGCAGGACGAAGGTCAAACTTTGATTTTCATTGATGAAATTCATACTTTGGTTGGTGCTGGTAAAGCCGAAGGCGCGATGGATGCGGGCAACATGTTGAAGCCTGCCCTCTCTCGCGGAGAATTACACTGTATCGGCGCAACTACGTTGGATGAGTACCGTAAATATATTGAGAAAGATCCAGCTTTAGAACGTAGATTCCAAAAAGTATTGGTGGGTGAGCCAAGTGTTGAAGATACGATAGCAATTTTACGTGGCTTACAGGAAAAATATGAGATCCATCATGGCGTTGAAATTACCGATCCGGCAATTGTTGCAGCAGCAGAATTATCACAACGTTATATTACCGATCGCTTCTTACCTGATAAAGCAATTGACCTGATTGATGAAGCTGCTTCTAAGATTAAAATGGAGATTGACTCCAAGCCTGAAGTTATGGATAAACTTGAACGGCGTTTGATTCAGCTCAAGATTGAACGTGAAGCAGTAAAAAAAGAATCCGATGATGCGAGTAAAAAGCGTTTGGAAATTATTGAAGAAGGAATCAATACGCTTGGCAAAGAATATGCTGATTTAGAAGAAATCTGGAATAACGAAAAAGCAATGGTGCAAGGTGCGCAATCAATTAAAGATGAAATTGATAAACTCAAATCGGAAATTGAAAATTATAAACGTAAAGGTGACTGGCAACAAGTAGCTGAACTTGAATATGGTAAGCTACCAGAGCTAAGTGCCAGACTTCATCAAGCAGAAAAAGGTGAACATAAACAGATGCAACTACTACGTACCGAAGTTGGCGCGGAAGAAATTGCCGAAGTTGTATCACGCGCTACTGGCATCCCGGTATCTAAAATGATGCAAGGTGAAAAAGATAAATTACTCCTCATGGAAGATAAGTTACATGAGAAAGTAATTGGACAAAATCAGGCAGTTACCGCAATTGCCGATGCGATTCGTCGTTCGCGTTCTGGTCTGTCGGATCCTAATCGTCCATATGGTTCATTCTTATTCTTGGGTCCAACTGGTGTTGGTAAAACTGAATTATGTAAAGCCTTGGCTGGTTTCTTGTTTGATAGCGAAGATCATCTGATTCGGATTGATATGTCCGAGTATATGGAAAAACATAGTGTGTCTCGCTTGGTGGGTGCCCCTCCGGGATATGTGGGTTATGAAGAAGGTGGTTATCTGACCGAGCAAGTTCGTCGTAAACCATATAGTGTGATTCTGTTGGATGAAGTTGAAAAAGCCCACCCCGATGTCTTCAACATTCTATTACAGGTACTGGATGATGGACGTTTAACTGATGGACAAGGACGTACCGTTGATTTTAGCAATACGGTAGTAGTGATGACTTCTAATATTGGTTCACAACAAATTCAAAGTATGAGTCACGAGCCATACGAGGCAATTAAAGCTACGGTAATGGAAGAGCTTAAAAATTATTTCCGCCCGGAATTTGTCAATCGGATTGATGATGTCGTGGTATTCCATGGTCTGGATCAGGCACAAATTCGCCAGATTGCCAAGATTCAGCTTAAACGCTTAGAATTACGCTTGGCTAAGATGGATCTTAATCTGCAAGTTAGCAGCGAAGCGTTAGATTTATTGTCTGAGGTTGGTTTTGATCCCGTGTATGGGGCGCGTCCGTTAAAGCGCGCAATTCAACAATATATCGAGAATCCATTAGCTAAGGCAATCTTGGCTGGTAGTTATTTGCCTGAACAAACTATTTTAGTCGAAACAGAGAATAATCAAATAGTATTTAATTAAACACGGGAAAAGAAAAAGTACACCGAGTGGAATAAACCACATCTCGGTGTATTTTTATAAAATTTAGTAGGATATACTGGATCAACTGTAACTGTTAAAGAGGGACAATAGCTAGTAACTCATGACGAAAATGGCGGCCAAAAATTTAGCAAACCATTTTAATATATACATAAAATATATTTGCAATGATAAAAGCAGCTATATTAAATAGCTGCTTTTATCATATGATTTAATTATTTGATATTATAAAATGCATTCAGTCCCGGATAAACTGCATTTTCACCAAGCATTTCTTCGATACGAAGTAATTGATTGTATTTAGCAATCCGATCCGAACGAGACATTGAACCAGTTTTAATCTGACCTGTGTTTAATCCAACAGCCAAATCAGCAATTACTGAATCTTCAGTTTCACCAGAGCGATGTGACATAACTGTGGTCCAACCAGCAGATTTAGCCATTTCTACCGCTTCAATAGTTTCGGTTAAGGTACCAATTTGATTGATTTTAACCAATAATGAATTAGCCATTTTATTTTTAATTCCATTGGCAACAATTTTTGGATTAGTTACAAAGACATCATCACCGACCAATTGAACTTTTTTACCTAAACGCTCAACCAATTTAGTCCAGCCAGCCTTATCTTCTTCACTTAAACCATCTTCCAAAGAAATAATCGGATAGTTATCCACCAGATTTTCCCAATAGTCAATCATTTGATCTGAGCTAAGTTTTAAACCTTCAGAGGTAAGGTGATAATGACCATCTTTATAAAACTCTGACGCAGCAGGATCTAAAGCAATCATGATATCTTTACCTGGAACATAGCCAGCTTTTTCAATTGCTTGAATAATCATTTCCAAAGCTTCTTTATTGCTATTTAAATTTGGTGCAAAACCACCTTCATCACCTACTGACGTTGGGAAACCACGTTCATTACAAATTGATTTTAACGCCTGGAAAGTTTCAGAACCATAACGAACCGCTTCACGTAAACTTGGCGCACCAACTGGCATAATCATGAATTCTTGAGCATCTAGGTTATTATTAGCATGAGCGCCACCATTGATTACATTCATCATTGGAACAGGTAACATTTTTTTGCCAGCACCACCTACATATTTGAAAAGAGGAACGCCTAATTCATCAGCAGCAGCACGCGCAACTGCAATAGATACCGCCAAAGTAGCATTTGCACCTAAATTTGATTTATATTCCGTACCATCCAAAGCGATCAATAGATTATCAATAGCAGTTTGATCCAAAGCATCTAAACCAAGAACGGCTTCAGTAATCGGACCGTTTACGTTAGCAATTGCTTTTAAAACACCTTTACCGTTGTAACGTGCTTTATCACCATCACGCAATTCTAGCGCTTCACGCGAACCAGTTGATGCGCCGCTAGGTACTGCCGCGCGGCCAAAAGCCCCTGACTCTAAGACCACATCAACTTCAACCGTTGGAAAACCACGTGAATCAAGAATTTCACGAGCAATAATATCAACAATAGCAGACATATAATTTCCTTTTAAATAATTAACGACTAAAAATAATTAATATTTTTTTACAAGCTGGTCTAATGCCATGATTTCAGTTAAAAAATCCTCAATCTGATACATCGGGAACGAATTAGGACCATCTGATTTCGCTTCATCCGGACGCGGATGCGTTTCCATAAAGATACCACTGATTCCAACCGCAACTGCAGCACGTGCCAACACCGGCACAAATTCACGACGACCACCAGAGCTATGTCCTTGCCCACCCGGTAATTGTACTGAATGAGTAGCATCAAAGACTACCGGACAATTAGTTTCACGCATAACCACCAGTGAAGTCATATCAGAAATCAGGTTATTATAACCAAAGCTAACCCCACGCTCACACGCCATAATTAGTCCATGCCCCTCAACGCTCAAAGCTTTATCGGTAACATTTTTCATATCCCATGGCGCAAGAAACTGACCTTTTTTGATATTAATCGGTTTACCTGTTTTGGCTACCGCTTTGATGAAATCCGTTTGACGACATAAAAATGCCGGAGTTTGCAAAATATCGACAACTGAGGCAACCTGATCAATTTGTTCAACATCATGAATATCAGTTACCAACGGCAGACCCAGTTGACGCTTAACTTCCGACATAATCCGCAAACCTTCGTCAATCCCAGGACCACGAAAAGTAGTACCCGAGCTACGGTTAGCTTTATCAAAACTGGATTTATAGATAAAGTTAATTCCCAATTTGCTGGTAACTTCTTTTAAATAACCCGCAGTATCAATTGCCAGCTGCTCGGATTCAATTACACACGGTCCAGCCATTAAAAATAAGGGCTGATTCAGACCAACTTCAAAATCTAGTAATTTCCATGAATTTTGTTGCATAAATCTCTCTCTAAAATTGCTTCATATCAAACAGATGCCGGATCTGCCTTGTGTTTACGATACGATAAAGCCGCATTAACAAATGAACTAAATAAGGGATGCCCATGACGCGGGTTAGAAGTAAATTCAGGATGGAACTGACAAGCAAAGAACCATGGATGATTAGGTAATTCAATAGTTTCCACTAGCTTCTCGCGCCCAAGCGAAGTGCCACTCACTAGCAAGCCAGCATTAACTAAATTACCAATTAAGCTGTTATTAACTTCATAGCGATGACGATGACGCTCATGTATTTTATTGGCACCATAAACCGTTGCTGCCAAACTACCAGCAACTAATTCACAATCTTGTGCCCCTAAGCGCATAGTTCCACCCATATCAGTATTTTCATCACGGGTTTCTACGCTACCGCTTTTATCTTCCCATTCCTCAATCATGCCAATTACTGGATAAGAGCTGCTTTGGCTAAACTCAGTCGAATTAGCATCCGCATAACCACAAACATTCCGTGCGTATTCCACTACTGCTAGTTGCATACCTAAACAAATTCCTAAAAACGGAATATTATTTTTGCGCGCATACTCGATTGCTCTAATTTTACCTTCAACACCACGATTACCAAAACCACCTGGCACTAAAATCGCATCGATATTTTGCAATGAAGATAGATCACCACTGGACAAGGTTTCTGCATCAATATAGTTAATATTTACCCGTGATTTGGTATGGATTCCTGCATGAATCAAAGCTTCATTTAATGATTTGTAAGATTCAGTTAAATCAACGTATTTCCCAACCATCGCAATTTCAACTAATTGTAATGGGTTTTCCAAATTATTAACAATCTTATCCCACAAGGTAAAATCAGCAGCGGGTGCATTAATCTGCATTTTCTCACAAATTATATCATCAATCTCCTGATTGTGTAACATCCGTGGCACTTTGTAAATACTATTTGAATCATAACAACCAATTACCGCACGTTCATCCACATTACAGAACAAAGCAATTTTTTGTTTTTCTTCAAGTGGTAATTCCCGATCCATCCGGCAAATCAAAATATCCGGCTGAATCCCGATCTGTAACATATCTTTAACTGAATGTTGAGTTGGCTTAGTTTTAAGCTCGCCAGCACTGGCAATATAAGGTACCAAAGTTAAATGCATAAATAAGGTATTGGCGCGTCCAAGATTTTGGCGCATTTGGCGAATTGCTTCCAAAAATGGCTGCGATTCAATATCACCGACCGTACCGCCAATTTCGATCATGGCAACATCGTAACCTGCAGCACCAGCAATAATTCGCTCTTTAATTTCATTAGTAATATGCGGAATTACCTGTACTGTTTTACCCAAATATTCACCGCGGCGTTCTTTACGAATCACCGACTCGTAGATTTTCCCCGAAGTAAAATTATTCTTTTTAGTCATATGTGCTGAAATAAAGCGCTCATAATGCCCTAAATCCAGATCAGTTTCCGCACCATCTTCAGTTACAAAAACCTCACCATGTTGCATCGGACTCATCGTACCTGGATCAACATTTAGATATGGATCAAGTTTGAGCATGGTAACTTTTAAACCACGCGACTCTAAAATTGAAGCCGTCGAAGCTGCGGCAATTCCCTTGCCCAGAGATGACACTACCCCACCGGTAATAAAAATATACTTTGTCACGCTAATGTTTCTTTCTTTAATTAAAAAAACGAGGTGACTATTTGCCCCTCGTTGTAACTATTTACGCTCGTTTAATATTCTCATAAGCACCACTTCGACAATCTCGTCAACATGATAGCATTTTAAATCTGTTTTCAGGTGTTTATTCCACTCCAATAAATTCTCTACACGAATCTCAGCGGCAAGAATTTTAGGCATAATTAATCCCATTAAACAGTGTTTTTAATGGCGATATTATAACATAAATAACTGCGGTTTGCTCTTTTTAGACCCGAATTAATATCAGGCTTTAAATTGGATATTGTACAAGCTAGCATAAACGCCATTTTTAGCTAATAACTCATCATGACGACCTGTTTCAGCAATTTTACCTTGTTCCATCACGACAATTTTATCAGCATGTTGGATGGTTGATAAACGATGCGCGATTACCAAAGTTGTACGATTTGCCATCAAGCGATCCAGCGCCTCTTGTACCAATTTTTCTGATTGATTATCCAAAGCCGAAGTAGCTTCATCAAGTACCAAAATCGGTGCATTTTTCAAAATAGCACGGGCAATTGCCAGACGTTGTTTTTGCCCACCTGATAAACGAGTACCATTTTCCCCAATTTGGGTAGCAAATCCTTGTGGTAATTGTTCAATAAACTCTAAAGCATTGGCAAGTCGCGCAGCATTATGTACTTCTTCTTCACTAAAGCTACTATTGCTACCATAGGAGATATTGTTATATACCGAATCATTGAAAAGCACGACTTCCTGACTAACCAAAGCGATTTGATCACGTAATGACTGTAGGCTCAGACTATTTAACTCTACCCCATCAAGTTTAATCACCCCAGATTGCGGAGTATAGAAGCGCGGGATTAGGTTTGCCAAAGTGGTTTTACCACTACCAGAGCTCCCCACCAAGGCCACGGTTTCACCAGCTTTGATTTCTAAATTAATGTCATCCAGCACATTTCTTTCTGAGCTTGGATATTTAAATACCAAATTATTAATCTGAATATCACCAGTAACTTTACTAATTTTATGTTCGCCATTGTCAACTTCTTCATGCTCATCAAGGAAGCTAAACACTGATTCGGCAGAAGCTAAACCGCGTTGTAGTGACTGAGTAACGTTAGTAATTCGTTTCATTGGCTGCATAATCATAATCATTGCGGTAATAAATGACACGAAATCACCAGCTGTAAAGCCATTCGCACGTGAACGAGTTGACGCAAAATACAAAATCAACGATAACGCCACGGCAACCAAGAATTGACTCACACCAGAATTGAGCGATGACGTACCTGATTGACGAACATTATTGTCTTTA
>Ga0214919_10006537_pt1 | contig 16008 bp, 1 predicted proteins | sample LL1503_MetaG_FD_177994 | JGI IMG/M metagenome (GOLD analysis project Ga0214919, IMG submission 177994) | Freshwater microbial communities from Lake Lanier, Atlanta, Georgia, United States - LL-1503 | ecosystem: Environmental > Aquatic > Freshwater > Lake | place: USA: Georgia | collected 2015-03-15 | reverse complement strand
CAATCAAATTTCCACCAGCGCCAGTTGTATTCCATAATCTTCCATTCCAAGATACATCCCATCCACCAGCACTAAAAATAGCGAGTCCCAATCCAGTCCAATTGATACCATTATATGAATATGCAATTGTATTTGTTCCTCCTCCAACAGCAACCCATAGTGTCCCATTCCAAGCAATTCCTGTTCCATTTGTTGTAAAAATAGTAGTTCCTAATCCATTCCAATTAATACCATCATACGAATAAGCTATTGTATTTGTGGTTCCCTGACCAGTCGCAACCCACATTATTCCATTCCAATCAATTCCAATCCCGCTTGTTGTAAAAATATTTGTGCTTGTTGATATTCCAGTCCAATTAATACCATTATAAGAATAAGCAATGCTATTTCCTCCATACCCTCCCGCGACCCACATCGAACCATTCCATGCAACTCCGCCACCACTAATTGTAAAAATAGTATTTCCTAATCCAGTCCATACGATTCCATTATAAGAATACGCAAGTGTATTTCCTCCTGTTCCGCCAGCTACCCACATAGTTCCATTCCATGCCAACCCTTGAAAGTTTGAAGAAAATATATTTGTTCCTAATCCAGTCCAATCTATACCATTATACGAATAAGCAATTGTATTTGTTCCAGAACCAGTTGCAACCCACATATTTCCATTATAAGCAATATAACTTCCATATGATGAAAATATGTTTGTGCTTGTAGATATACCGGTCCATGTTATTCCATCATAAGAATATCCAATCGTAAAATTAGTTGCACTGAGAACTACATTTAATTGTCTTGGGAATGTAAGCGTGTTTGGGCGCAGGTTGTTGAAAGCGATTCCATATCCACCAGTCGAAAATGTAGTTGCTCCTAATCCGGTCCAATTAATACCATTATATGAATAAGCAATTGTATTTGTTCCGGACCCAACAGCAACCCACATTGTTCCATTCCAAGCAACTCTAATTCCATACGAAAATGTAGTTGCTCCCAATCCAATCCAATTAATACCATTATAAGAATAAGCAATGCTATTTGTTCCTTGACCAGTAGCAACCCACATTGAACCATTCCAAGCAACTCCACCTCCGCCAATTGTAAAAATAGTAGTTCCTAATCCAGTCCATACGATTCCATTTGATGAATACGCAAGTGTATTTCCTCCACTTCCTCCCGCAACCCACATAGTTCCATTCCACGATATACCGAAACCATTTATACCAAAAATAGTTGCTCCTATTCCAACCCAATTAATTCCATTATATGAATAAGCAATTGAATTTGTTCCTCCTCCAACTGCGACCCACATCGTTCCATTCCAAGAAACACCAAAACCATATAAACTAAAAATTGTTGTTCCTAATCCAGTCCAATTAATACCATTATAAGAATAAGCAATTGTATTTGTTACATCTCCAACAGCAACCCACATTGTTCCATTCCAAGAAACACCTCTTCCAGCTGTAAAAATAGTTGTTCCTAATCCAGTCCAATTAATACCATTATAAGAATAAGCAATTGTATTTGTTGTTCCATAACCAAGAGCAACCCACATAGTTCCATTCCAATAAATATCTGAACCAAAATTTGTAAAAAAATTTGTGCTTGTCCCAAGACCAATCCAAGTTAATCCATTATCTGAATAAGCAATTGTATTTGTTCCTTCTCCAACAGCAACCCATCTATTTGGAACACTATTACCCAATGTATAAACTTGTTGTGAATTCAGACTACTATCTAATTGAGCGATGATATTTGAAGAACTTATGCGTGTAGATGTATTATAAATAACTGGACTTAATTGCTCAGTAAGTGTTGAATATCTTTGTGAAATATTCGCGACTTGTTGTGATATTCCGGTTGCCCCAGTTATTCCTGTTTGTAGTCCAGTATGCCCGATCGGTCCAGTTGCACCCGTAGGTCCAGTTGCACCCATAGATCCAGTCGGTCCAGTAGGCCCAGTAGGTCCAGTAGGCCCAGTAGGTCCAGTAGGTCCAGTGGGTCCATCTTTTCCAGTGGGTCCAGTAGGACCGGTAGGACCGGTAGTTCCATCTCTTCCAGTAGGTCCAGTAGGACCAGTAGTTCCATCTCTTCCAGTAGGTCCAGTAGGTCCAGTAGGTCCAGTCAGCCCAGCAGGTCCAAATATTCCAGTAGGTCCGGTTGGGCCAGTCGCACCAGTTGGTCCAGCGGGTCCAGTTGGCCCAGTCGCGCCAGTCGGACCAGTGGGTCCAGCAGGTCCAGTAGGCCCAGTTGCGCCAGTAGGTCCAGTTGGTCCAGCAGGTCCAGTGGGTCCAGTTGTGCCAGTAGGTCCAGATGGTCCAGTAGGCCCAGTTGCGCCAGTAGGTCCAGTAGTCCCAGTTGCGCCAGTAGGTCCAGTGGACCCAGTTCGTCCAGTAGGCCCAGTTGCGCCAGTAGGTCCAGTCGGTCCATATGGTCCCGTATTTCCAGTATTACCGGTTGGCCCAGTATGACCACCATTTCCAAAATATCCAGTTGGTCCAGTAGGCCCAGTTGCACCAGTAGGTCCCGTTGGTCCAGTAGATCCAGTAGGTCCAGTAGGTCCAGTAGGTCCATCTGGTCCAGTAGGTCCAGTAGGTCCAGTAGATCCAGTTGGGCCATATATTCCGGTTGGCCCAGTTAGTCCCGTAGAACCAGTTGCGCCAGTAGCTCCTGTTGGTCCAGTTGCGCCAGTTGGTCCAGTTGCTCCCGTAGAACCAGTTGCACCAGTTGGTCCAGTCGCACCAGTTGCGCCAGTTGGTCCAGTCGCACCAGTAGGTCCCGTTGGTCCGGTTGGTCCAACGGGTCCGGTATATCCAGTAGGTCCAGTAGGCCCAGTAGGTCCAGTTTGCCCAGTCGGTCCAGTGGGCCCAGTCGGTCCGGTTGGTCCAGTCGCCCCAGTGGGCCCAGTTGGTCCAGTAGGTCCGGTAGGTCCAGTTGTTCCGGTTGTTCCGGTTGGTCCAGTAGGTCCAGTTGGTCCGGTAGGTCCAGTTGGTCCGGTAGGTCCAGTAGAACCAAATTGTCCGGTTATTCCAGTTGCGCCAGTGGCGCCTGTTGGACCACTTGGTCCATCTGGTCCAGTTGGTCCGGTAGATCCGGTAGGTCCAGCTTCTCCAGTTGGGCCCGTTGGTCCAGTTGGGCCCGTTAGTCCAGTGGGTCCAGTTGGGCCTGTTGGTCCAGTAGGACCAGTGGGTCCAGTTGGTCCAGTAGTTCCAGTTGGTCCAGTAGGTCCCGTAGGTCCAGTTGCTCCGGTTGGTCCAGTCGATCCAGTTGGTCCGGTTGTTCCAGCTTCTCCAGTTGCACCAGTTGGCCCAGTTGTTCCAGTTGGTCCAGTTTGCCCCGTTGGTCCAGTTGGACCGGTTGGTCCAGTTGGTCCGTCTGGTCCAGTAGCACCAGTGGATCCGGTAGGTCCAGTTGGTCCGGTTGGCCCAGTTGGTCCGGTAGGTCCGGTAGGTCCGGTAGGTCCCGTTGGTCCAGTTGGGCCCGTTGGCCCAGTTGGTCCCGTTGGTCCAGTTGGGCCCGTATCCCCAGTTGCGCCAGTCGGTCCGGTAGGTCCGGTCGGTCCCGTTTGACCCGTCGGTCCAGTTGGTCCAGTTGGGCCCGTAGGTCCAGTTGGTCCAGTAGTTCCAGTAGGTCCCGTAGGTCCAGTTGGTCCCGTAGGTCCCGTTGGGCCCGTAGGTCCCGTTGGTCCAGTGGGTCCAGTAGGCCCAGTTGCGCCAGTAGGCCCAGTTGCGCCGGTGGGTCCGGTAGGTCCAGTTGGACCCATTAGTCCCGTAGGTCCGGTAGGTCCGGTTGTGCCAGTTGCGCCAGTCGGTCCATCAGGTCCAGTTGGTCCATCAGGTCCAGTAGGTCCAGTATGTCCAGTATGACCTATAATTCCAGTGGGTCCAGTGGGTCCGGTTGGTCCCGTTGGTCCGGTTGCGCCGGTAGGTCCGGTAGGTCCAGTGGGTCCGGTAGGTCCAGTGGGTCCCGTTGGTCCCGTTGGTCCCGTTCGTCCAGTTGGCCCAGTAATTCCAGTTGGCCCCGTCGTTCCAGTTTGGCCAGTGGGTCCGTGAGGTCCAGTTGCTCCATCCGGTCCAGTCGGTCCAGTATGTCCGGTAGGTCCAGTATGTCCAGTAGGTCCAGTTGGACCAGTGGGTCCAGTAGGTCCAGTAGTTCCCATAGTTCCAGTAGGTCCATTTGTTCCAGTTTGTCCAGTAGAGCCTGTATTTCCTCGTTGCCCAGTTGGCCCAGTATGTCCAGTAGGTCCGGTAGGTCCGGTAGGTCCGGTAGGTCCAGTTGTTCCAGTAATTCCAGTTGGTCCAGTTGTTCCAGTATTTCCTTGTGGCCCAGTTGTTCCAGTATTTCCTTGTGGCCCAGTTGTCCCTGTAGGTCCGGTAGGTCCGGTAGGTCCAGTAGGTCCAGTTGTTCCGGTTGCGCCAGTTGGTCCAGTGGATCCGGTAGGCCCCATATGCCCAGTAGTTCCACTAGGTCCAGTATTTCCTTGTTGTCCGGTAGGTCCAGTTGGTCCGGTTGCGCCAGTTGGTCCAGTAGAACCGGTAGGTCCAGTGGGTCCAGTAGGTCCAGTATTTCCTTGAAGACCAGTTGTTCCATCTAAATTTACATACCATACATTTGCGCTAATTGTTCCAGTTATATTTGTTATATATATTCTTAAACTTCCCGTAATAGGATTATAAGTATCTATTTTTCCTTCAAATGTGTTGAATATAGTATTACTAAAAATAATATTTTGTCCAGCTGTATATGATAGTCCGGTTCCAACTGTATAAACTCTATAATTTCCAACTGAAAGTGATGCCAAATTTATTGTATCACTCGAAGTCGTTTTATATAAATCCCCTCTTTTACCAGTAGGTCCAATGAATCCAGTATGTCCAGTATTTCCGGTAGGTCCAGTTCCTCCACGACCTCCGGTTATTCCAGTATCTCCACGTGGGCCAGTATGCCCACGATTTCCAGTCGCCCCAGTAGGTCCAGTTTTTCCGGTTGACCCAGTCGCGCCAGTTGGTCCATATGCGCCAGTAGGTCCTGTTCTTCCAGTAGGACCCATTCTTCCAGTTAAACCATCCGGTCCAGTATATCCACGCGGTCCAGTAGAGCCAGTTGTTCCAGTTGCGCCTTGATTTCCAGTTGGTCCGAATGGTCCAGTGTGTCCAGTTGCGCCAGTAGGCCCAGTATTTCCCCTCCAACCAGTAGGTCCTTGCTGTCCAGTTAATCCAATTCCAGTTGGCCCAGTATGTCCTTGTTGTCCAGTATGTCCTCTAATACCAGTGGGTCCAATTTGTCCAGTCGGACCTGTTCGTCCAGTTGCGCCAGTAGGTCCAGTTTCCCCTCGAATACCAGTTTCACCGATTATTCCTAAACCAGTTGGCCCAGTCGTCCCACTGGGTCCAGTCGCGCCAGTGGATCCAGTCGCGCCGGTATGTCCAGTATGACCGGTTGCGCCAGTTGGGCCAGTTGGACCACTATTCCCTCGATATCCCAGTGAACCTTGTCTCCCAGTATGCCCAATCGGCCCATTCGGACCAGTCCGTCCTGTATGTCCTATAATACCGGTATTTCCAGAACCTGTTTGTCCAGTCGGACCTCTTCTTCCAGTATGGCCACTATATGTTCCAGTTGGGCCAGTCGCACCAGTTGCGCCAGTCGCACCCGTAGGACCTCTTCTTCCAGTTGGACCAGCTTGTCCAGTTGGACCGAGTGGTCCAGTGGTTCCAGTAAGTCCAGTTGAGCCGGTAGGTCCAGTTGGACCACTTGGACCAGACCCAATGAGTCCAGTAGCGCCGGTTGGTCCAATAGGTCCGGTAGCGCCAGTTGGACCAACACCAGTAGGTCCAGTCAGACCAATCTTTCCAACAGGTCCAGTTGGTCCGGTTGGTCCAGTAGCTCCAAGACCCCTCGGACCGGTCCGACCAGTATTTCCAAATTCTCCGGTTATTCCTTGAAATCCATTCCCACCTCTTCTTCCAGTCGGTCCAATTGGTCCAGATTCTCCTGTATCTCCTCTTAAACCAGTACGACCAACTGATCCAAATCCAGTTGCGCCCGTTTGTCCATCAGGACCAGTTTCTCCATTCGCTCCAAATATAGTTTGACCAGTAGGACCCCGCTTTCCAGTAGGACCGGCCCTTCCATTTGGACCAGTCGGCCCAATTGGTCCAATCAATCCAGTATTACCTTTCTTTCCAGAACCGCCTATATTACCTGTATTTCCAGCGGGTCCAGTATGTCCAAATCTTCCAGTAGTCCCAGTGCTTCCGCGTGGTCCAGTCGAGCCAGTTATTCCTTGTGGGCCAGTATGTCCTTGTGGGCCGGTTTCTCCAACTCTCCCATTTTTTCCTACTGGTCCATTGGGTCCAGTTGCGCCTCCTGCTTCTCCTTGTGGTCCTTCGGGTCCAGTTCTTCCTTTTGGTCCAGTTGCGCCGGTAGTTCCTTTTGGTCCAGTGTTTCCAAGATATCCAACAAGTTGATTAATTGCGCGTGTTCCACGTTGAGGAAGAATCGAATATGGGGATACACTACAACCTTCGGGACCAGTTGGTCCAATTATTCCATTTGGCCCCGTAGGTCCCGTTTGCCCTCTTAATCCATTTGGCCCAGTTAGACCATTATTTTTATTATCTACATTTTTTTTATTCATTTATATAATCAATTCAGAAAAAAATGATTCGTTTTTTTCGATTAAAATAAAATTACAAATTGTTTGATGTGATTGAAATTGTCATCTCAGTCGGACCTTGATTATAGTATGAATCTGCTACTATTTCTAAACGGTTCGATACAGTTTGGCCAGTTGTATTACTTAGGATTAATTGGTTCGAAGATGCGTTGTAATTTGATGAAATGCCATATCCACCGAATGTTTTAAAAAGGTTCGTACTTGTTGCTACTCCATACCATGTTATTCCATCATTTGATGTTGCAACTCTATTTGTTCCTTCTCCAACAGCAATCCAACGGCGACCGTCCCATGTAATATCATTTCCAGTTGAAAATATACTATTACTTGTTGAAATACCTGTCCATGATATTCCATCAGTTGAATAAGCGATTAAAAAACTTCCCGAACCAACAGCTACCCAACGCTCATTATTCCAAGAAATACCGTATCCATATGATGTAAAAATAGTTGCTCCTATTCCAGTCCATGTTAGACCATCATTTGAATACGCGATTGTATTAGTTCCGTTTCCAACCGCAACAAATCTACGCCCGTTATAAGCAATCTCATATCCATTAGCTGTAAAAAATGTTGTGCTTTCTCCAAGACCGGTCCATGATATTCCATTAGATGAATAAGCAATTGTATTTGCTCCGATTCCGACCGCTACCCATCGAGTTCCATTCCATGAAACTCCCTGTCCAGAAGTTGTAAAAATAGTTTGTCCAATACCAGTCCAATTTATACCATTATATGAATAAGCAATACTATGTCCTCCCGACCCAACAGCGACCCATTGAGAACCATTCCAAGATATACCGAATCCTTGATCAGAAAAAATAGATTGTCCAATACCAGTCCATGTCAAACCATCATAAGAATAAGCAATTGTATTTGTTCCTTGACCAACCGCAATATACATCGAACCATTCCAAGCACAATCTCGTCCTGCTGTTGAAAATATATTTGTTCCCAATCCACTCCATAGAATTCCATCAGTTGAGTAAGCAATACTATTTGTTTCTTGTCCTAGCGCGATTGTCGGTTGTTGAATATATACTGTTGCTGGGGAGTTGAAATTTGAATTAACACTATATCCGCTCGTAGTAAAAATACTTGCTCCTGACACCGTCCATGATATTCCATTTGATGAATACGCAATTGTGTTTGTTCCTGAACCATTTGCGACCCATCGTGTTCCATTCCAATTTATTCCTTGACCAGCACTTGTAAAAATAGTCGCTCCAATTCCAGTCCAAATCAATCCAGTTGTTGAATAAGCGATTGTATTTGTTCCGGACCCAACAGCTACCCATAGAGTTCCATTCCAAGCGATATCATTTCCAGATGAACTAAAAAATGACACGCCTGTTCCAAGGCCAATCCAAGAAGTTCCATTGTATGAATATGCGATAGTATTCGTTCCGGCGCCAACTGCGACCCACATTGTTCCATTCCAAGCAATCCCATATCCTCCAACACTGAATATACTTGTGCTTGTTGAAATATTTGTCCAAGTCGTTCCGTTGCTTGAATACGCAATTGAATTTGAACCTTGACCAACTGCGACATATAAAGTTCCATTCCAACATACATCTTTATAATAATCACTTGTGTAATTTAATGATATTGGAAGCAGGTTTCCTGTTATTTGTCTAACTTGAAAATATCGTGAAGCATCTAATGTTGTCCAAATAATAACAAGATTTTGACCTGATAACATTGAGCGATTTGACCATGCACTTACGTCAATAATATTATTCTGTACAGTAAGAGGCGCATTAATAGGTAAAATATAAACTTGTGCTCCACTAATTTTTATATCAATAACAATATAACCACCATTATTTTGTGCTCCCGATGCGTTAACTGTTAATCCTGTTATTGTTAAATTTGATGGAGCAGTAAATGTAACATCTGTTTTATCATTTAATGTTATAATTGTTTCAGAACCAGTGTAATTTGTAAAATTTGTAACTGATTGACTTACTGCGCTTGTCCACACGATTCCATTCTGTGAATATACAATTGGGCTTGTTCCTTGACCAACAGCAACCCAGTATGTTCCATTCCAAGCAATTCCATATCCAGCAACAGAAATCGCATTTGTTCCCAATCCAGACCATGATGTTCCATTGTATGAATACGAAATTGAATTCGTTCCGGACCCAACAGCAACCCACATAGTTCCATTCCAAGCAATATTATTTCCATACGCGCTAAAAATGTTTGAGCTTGTTCCAAGGCCCGTCCAAGTCAGACCATCATTATATGAATAGGCGAGTGCGTTTGTTCCTGTGCCAGTCGCAACAGTCATTCGCCTTGGAAATGTAAGTGTGTTCGGGCGCCGGTTGTTGAAAGAGACTCCATTTCCATAAACAGTAAAAATTGTTGTTCCTAATCCAGTCCAATTGATACCGTTATAAGAATACGAAATTGTATTTGTTCCTTGTCCAGTCGCAATCCACATTGTTCCATTCCATGATATACCCCAACCATTATCAGTAAAAATAGTTGCTCCTATTCCAGTCCAATTAATACCATTATAAGAATACGCAAGTGTATTTCCTCCGAATCCACCAACAGCAACCCACATCGTTCCATTCCATGATATACCCAAACCATAATCTGTAAAAATTGTTGTTCCTAATCCAGTCCAATTAATACCATTATATGAATAAGCAATTGTATTTGTTCCTTGTCCAACAGCAACCCACATTATTCCATTCCAAGAAACACCATAACCATAATCTGTAAAAATTGTTGTTCCTAATCCAGTCCAATTAATACCATTATAAGAATACGCAAGTGTATTTCCTCCGAATCCTCCGTATCCACCAACAGCAACCCACATAGTTCCATTCCATGATATACCAAAACCATAAACTGTAAAAATTGTTGTTCCTAATCCAGTCCAATTGATACCGTTATAAGAATACGAAATTGTATTTGTTCCTTGTCCAACAGCAACCCACATTATTCCATTCCAAGAAACACCATAACCATAAACTGTAAAAATTGTTGTTCCTAATCCAGTCCAATTGATACCGTTATAAGAATACGAAATTGTATTTGTTCCTTGTCCAACAGCAACCCACATCGTTCCATTCCATGATATACCCGAACCATAATCTGTAAAAATAGTTATTCCTAATCCAATCCAAGTTAATCCATTATTTGAATAAGCAATTGTATTTGTTCCTCCTCCAACAGCAACCCATCTATTCGGAACACTATTACCAAACGTATATACTTGCGGGGAATCCAAGCTACTATTTAAACGTGCAACAACATTTGATGAACTGACCTTTTTATTATTCGTATAAACAATCGCGCTTTTTTGTAGAGTTGTCATTGAATAAGTTTGTGAAATATTAGATAATTGCGATGTAGGAGTTTGAAAACTAAATCCAGTTGGGCCAATCTGTCCAGTTGGGCCAGTCGCGCCAGTTGGTCCATCTCTTCCAGTCGCACCAGTCGCGCCAGTGGGTCCAGTAGGTCCAGTCGCGCCAGTTGTGCCGGTTGGTCCAGTAGGTCCAGTCGCGCCAGTGGGTCCAGTAGGTCCAAATGGTCCAGTTGCGCCAGTAGGTCCAGTCGCCCCAGTCGGTCCAGTTGCGCCAGTCGGTCCAGATGGTCCAGTTGGTCCAGTCGCCCCAGTAGGTCCAGTCGCCCCAGTAGGTCCAGTTGCGCCAGTGGGTCCAGTCGCCCCAGTAGGTCCAGTTGCGCCAGTAGGTCCAGTCGCCCCAGTTGGTCCAGTTGCTCCATTTGGTCCAGTAGGTCCAGTAGGTCCAGTTGCTCCGTTTGGTCCAGTTGGTCCCGTAGGTCCCGTAGGTCCGGTATGTCCAATATTACCATTTATTCCAGTAGGTCCAGTGGGTCCATCAAAGCCGGTCGGTCCAGTAGCTCCTGTTGGCCCAACTGGTCCAGTAATTCCAATAGCTCCATCAGGTCCAGTTGGCCCAGTGAGTCCAGTAGGTCCAGTTATTCCAGTTGGCCCAGTTGGCCCAGTAGGACCACTAGGTCCAGTCGGCCCAGTCGACCCAGTTGTTCCAGTCGGTCCACTCGGTCCAATAGGTCCAGTGGGTCCAATTTGTCCAGTGGGTCCAACTGGACCAGTAGGTCCAGTATCCCCAGTAATTCCAGTGGGTCCAGTCGGTCCAGTTGGTCCAGTTGCGCCACGAATTCCAGTTGATCCAGTAGGACCAGTCGTTCCAGTCGTTCCATCATTACCATTTATTCCAGTCTCACCAGTTGATCCTGTGTGTCCGTCATTTCCAAAATGTCCAGTTGGCCCAGTAGGTCCGGTTGGTCCATATATACCAGTGGGTCCGGTGGGTCCAGTAGCGCCAGTGGGTCCAGTGGGTCCAGTAGCGCCAGTTGGTCCAGTTGGTCCAGTTGGTCCAGTAGGTCCATCACTTCCAGTAGGTCCAGTAGGACCAGTGTGTCCATCATTTCCGACATATCCAGTCGCGCCAGTTGGTCCAGTGTGTCCATCATTTCCGTGATATCCAGTCCCGCCAGTTGGCCCAGTGTGTCCATCATTTCCAGCGTATCCAGTAGGTCCAGTAGGTCCAGTGTGTCCATCATTTCCATGGTATCCAGTCGCCCCAGTAGGTCCAGTAGGTCCATATGGTCCAGTAGGCCCAGTCGCGCCAGTAGGTCCAGTGTGTCCATCATTTCCATGATATCCAGTCGCACCAGTAGGTCCAGTGTGCCCATCATTTCCGGAATATCCAGTTGCGCCAGTTGGCCCAGTATCTCCATCATTTCCGGCGTATCCAGTCTCACCAGTGGGTCCAGTATGTCCATCATTTCCGGCGTATCCAGTAGATCCAGTGGGCCCAGTATGTCCATCATTTCCAGAATATCCAGTCGCGCCAGTTGGCCCAGTAGGTCCAGTCGGTCCAATAGGTCCAGTGGCGCCAGTCGGCCCAGTGTGTCCATCATTTCCGACATGTCCAGTCGCGCCAGTGGGCCCAGTGTGTCCATCATTTCCGATGTATCCAGTTGCGCCAGTGGGCCCAGTGTGTCCATCATTTCCAGCGTATCCAGTCGCGCCGGTGGGCCCAGTATCTCCGTCATTTCCGGAATGTCCTGTTGCGCCAGTAGGGCCAGTGTGTCCATCATTTCCAGCGTATCCAGTCGCGCCGGTGGGCCCAGTATCTCCATCATTTCCAGCGTATCCAGTCGCGCCGGTGGGCCCAGTATGTCCATCATTTCCAGCGTATCCAGTCGCGCCGGTGGGCCCAGTATGTCCATCGTTTCCAAAAGGTCCAGTCATCCCATTCAGTCCAGTTTCTCCGGTAGGACCAGTAGGTCCAAATGGTCCAGTTGCGCCAGTTGCGCCAGTTGGTCCAGTTGCGCCAGTTGATCCAGTTGCGCCAGTATGTCCATAATTTCCAGTTATACCAGTTGGGCCAGTATCTCCAATATGACCAGTTATTCCATAAATTCCAGTTGGTCCAGTTGGTCCAGTATTCCCATCATTTCCATAATATCCAGTCGTGCCGGTTAGTCCAGTAGGTCCAGTCGTCCCCGTCGCCCCAGTTGGTCCAGTTGGCCCACTATATCCTTGAATTCCAGTATGACCAGTAGATCCAGTTGCGCCAGTATTTCCTCGTGGTCCAGTTGGTCCCGTAGGGCCCGTAGGTCCAGTTGCGCCAGTATTTCCTTGTGGTCCAGTGGCCCCAGTATCTCCTTGTGGTCCAGTATTTCCTTGATTTCCAGTTGGTCCCGTGGATCCAGTTGCGCCAGTAATTCCAGTATTTCCGGATGGACCCGTATTTCCTTGATATCCAGTGGGTCCAGTGTGTCCAATTGCCCCCGTTATTCCCATTTGTCCAGTTGCGCCAGTATTTCCTTGTGGCCCAGTGTTTCCTTGTGGTCCAGTTGCGCCAGTGTTTCCTTGCGGGCCCGTATTTCCTTGTGGTCCGGTGTTTCCATGTGGTCCAGTATTTCCGTATGATCCAGTGGCGCCAGTGTTTCCTTGTGGGCCCGTATTTCCTTGTGGGCCCGTATATCCACGCGGCCCAGTATTTCCGTGTGGCCCAGTTGCGCCAGTATTTCCTTGCGGTCCTGTATTTCCAACTGTTCCAGTTGGTCCAGTATTTCCCAAAATACCAGTATCCCCATCTAAATTTACATTCCATACATTTGAAGTAATATCTCCCTCAACAAATGTTATATACACAATTATACTACCAGTAATCGAATTGTATGAATCAACTTTTCCCTCGAAATAATCAGTTGAACTATTAATGAAAATAATCCCTTGACTAATCGTATATGATAATCCAGTTCCGACTGTATATGTTTGATATGTTCCAACAGTTAAAGATAATAAATTAATAATATTTGAAGATGTTGTTTTATAAATATCTCCAATTATTCCAGTAGGACCAGTTGACCCAGTCGCTCCAACAGGACCAGTTCTTCCAGTATGTCCAACCAGTCCTGTATGTCCAGTATGGCCAATCGGCCCATTATAACCAATAATCCCAGTTCTTCCAGTAGGACCTGTATTCCCTTGAATTCCAGTAGTCCCTGTTCTTCCAGTTGGGCCAGTTGCGCCAGTAGTTCCACTATTTCCACTACTCCCAGTTGGTCCAGTCGGACCAGTATTCCCTTGATTTCCAGTAGGGCCAGTTGGCCCACTATTTCCTTGAATACCAGTGGGTCCGGTTGGACCAGTGTCCCCAGTTGCGCCAGTTGGACCTCCTAACCCACGTCGCCCTGTATTTCCCAAAATACCAGTATCACCATCTCTATCCGGACCAGTAGCGCCAGTCTCTCCAACAATTCCACGTGGCCCAGTTCTACCAGTAGGGCCACTGGGCCCACTTGGACCCCTCCAACCAGTCGGGCCTCGAAATCCTTCCGGTCCAGTCCTTCCAGTTATACCTTCCGCATTAGGACCAGTTCTTCCTATATATCCGCGTGGCCCAGTATTCCCTTGTGGCCCAGTTGCGCCAGTTGCGCCAGTTGCGCCAGTAGGCCCAACATTCCCAGTATTTCCTTGAACACCAGTTATTCCTGTCGGACCACTTCTTCCAATCCCTCCCGTTCGTCCATTTGGGCCAGTATTCCCTCGTGGGCCAGTCTCCCCTAAATCACTTGGACCCGTATGTCCTTTTATACCAGTCGCTCCATATGCGCCAGTCGGACCAGTATTTCCTCGTGAGCCAGTCGGCCCTGTGTTTCCGAGTGGTCCAGTAGCCCCAGTTGGCCCAGTCGTCCCCGTTGCCCCAGTTGCGCCAGTATTTCCTTGTTGTCCAGTAGCCCCAGTAATCCCCATCTTACCAGCTTTATTTGGTCCAGTTGGTCCGATATTTCCTTGAATTCCTTGTGCGCCGGTAGGACCAAATCCAGTTGGACCAGCCCTTCCAGTTGCGCCAGTCCTTCCATTATATCCAGTTTCGCCAGTTGGTCCTCTTCCTCTTGGGCCCGTATTTCCAGTATCTCCCTGTTGTCCAGTGTTTCCAGTAAGACCAGTATTTCCAGTGGGTCCAGCTATACCTTGACCACCAGTGGGACCTGTATGTCCTTGAAGACCAGTCGCCCCTGTATTTCCAAAACCATCTGCGCCAGTTGCTCCTTGTGGTCCAGTAGGTCCAATATTTCCAGTAGACCCATCTCCTATAAGTCCAACTCTTCCCGTATGACCACGAGCGCCAAAATATCCAGTTCTTCCAGTATTTCCTTTTTGACCACTTGGACCACTTTCTCCTTTAATACCGGTGATACCAGTTGGTCCTATCGGTCCAGTCGCACCAGTAGCCCCAGTCGGACCAAATGCACCAGTTTCTCCCATTCTACCAGTATTTCCTTGAATACCTTCTGGCCCACTTATTCCAGTATGCCCAATTCTTCCAGTTGAGCCAGTCCTTCCTGAATTACCAGTATTTCCTCCAATTATACCAGTTATACCTCGTCTTCCAGTATTTCCATGTAATCCAGAATAACCTTCAAATCCAATAGGACCAGTGTGTCCAGTTATACCAGTTGATTTACCACGGGGACCTTGTGGTCCAGTCTTTCCAGTTGGCCCCGTAGGTCCTGTTGGTCCTCTTAATCCATTTGCTCCTGTTGGACCAATATTTCTATTATTAATGTTATTATTCATATAATCAATTCAGAAAAAAATGATGCGTTTTTTTCTAATAAAATAAAAATTACAAATTGTTTGATGTGATTGAAACAGATAACTCAGTTGGACCTTGGTTATAGTATGAATCCGCTACTATTTCTAAACGATTAGACAAAGTTGTTCCACTCGTATTACTGACTACTAACTGGCTCGAAGATGCGTTGTAGTTTGATGAAATACCATATCCAATTGTAAAAAGGTTAGCACTTGTTCCGACTCCATACCATGTTATTCCATCGTAAGATGTTGCTATTCTATTTGTTCCTTCTCCAACCGCTATCCAACGGCGACCGTCCCATGTAATATCATTCCCTCCACTACTAAAAATACTATTACTTGTTGAAATACCTGTCCATGTTATTCCATCTGTAGAATATGCTATTGAAGAACCTCCCCAACCAACAGCTACCCAACGCTCATTATTCCAAGAAATACTGTATCCATATGATGTAAAAATTGTTGCTCCTATTCCAGTCCATGTTAGACCATCATTTGAATAAGCAATTGTATTCGCACCAGTACCTACCGCAACAAATCTACGCCCATTATAAGCAATCTCATATCCACTTACTGTAAAAAATGTTACGCTTGTTCCAAGACCTGTCCATGATATTCCATTTGTTGAGTAAGCAATTGTATTTGCTCCGGTTCCGACCGCTACCCATCGAGTTCCATTCCAAGAAATTCCATATCCAATGCTTGTAAAAAAATTTGTGCTTGTTCCAAGACCAGTCCAATTTATACCATTTGATGAATAAGCAATAGTATTTGTTCCGGTTCCAACAGCGACCCATTGAGAACCATTCCACGATATACCATATCCAATGCTTGAAAAAATAGATTGTCCAATACCAGTCCATGTCAAACCATCATAAGAATAAGCAATTGTATTTGTTCCTTGACCAACTGCAACATACATCGAACCATTCCAAGCACAATCTCGTCCATTATTCGAAAATATATTTGTCCCCAATCCACTCCATAAAATTCCATCGGTTGAATAAGCAAGTGTATTTGTTCCTTCTCCAAGTGCGATTGTTGGTTGTTGAATATATACTGTCGCGGGGGAGTTGAAGTTTGAAGCTATACCTACACAATTGATACCAAAACCGAGGCTTCCCAATCCTGTCCAGTTTATTCCATCATAAGAATAAGCAATCAAATTTCCACCAGCGCCAGTTGTATTCCATAATCTTCCATT
>Ga0214919_10006536_pt1 | contig 16009 bp, 17 predicted proteins | sample LL1503_MetaG_FD_177994 | JGI IMG/M metagenome (GOLD analysis project Ga0214919, IMG submission 177994) | Freshwater microbial communities from Lake Lanier, Atlanta, Georgia, United States - LL-1503 | ecosystem: Environmental > Aquatic > Freshwater > Lake | place: USA: Georgia | collected... | reverse complement strand
AGCCCTTCCAGTGTGTCCCTTTGCCACCTCGCGCGCCTTGGGCTCTCTGGTCTTGGTGGACCCCACCAGCCACCGCACCGCGGGCGCCGTTTTGGTCTTGGCATAGTTGCCCACAATCACCATCCCCAATGGGGCCAATGCCATCCCTGCTCTAGGGTTGGATGTCTGGCCTTAAAATACATTCAATTTCAGTTCACACACCGCCACCATGACCCATGTCGTCACCGAATCTTGCATCCGCTGTAAATACACCGACTGTGTCGATGTCTGCCCTGTAGATTGTTTCCGCGAAGGCCCCAACTTCCTCACCATCGACCCCGACGAATGCATTGACTGTGCGGTGTGCATCCCAGAGTGTCCGGTGAACGCCATTTATGCCGAAGAAGATGTGCCCAGTGATCAAGTCCACATGATTGCACTCAATGTCGAATTGGCGCGCTCGGGTTGGCCCAGCATCACCAAACGCAAAATCCCCATGCCCGATGCCGATGACTGGAAAGACAAAACGGGCAAGTTGAGCGAGCTGACACGCTGAACGCCGTTCCGCCCCGGACCCCAGCCTGCGCCATCCGCACCGATGTGCTGATCATCGGCGCAGGGCCGGTGGGCCTGTTCCAAGCTTTTCAGCTGGGCTTGCAAGACATCCGCTGCCACATCGTCGACAGCTTGGCCCAACCCGGCGGCCAATGCACCGAGTTGTATGGCGACAAACCCATTTATGACATTCCAGGCCTGCCCCGGTGCACGGGACGCGAGCTGATCGAGCGCTTGCAAACCCAAATCAAGCCATTTGCTCCCGTCATGCACACGGGCCAAAGCGTGACCGGCTTGGCACGCCAAGGCGACGGCATGGCTGTCACGACATCGCAGGGCAATGTGTTCGATGCCCGTTGCGTGGTCATCGCCGCTGGGGTGGGTGCTTTTGAGCCACGCAGCCTGCCCCAAGCTGAATTCAAAGCCTTGCATGGGCAACAGCTCTTTTTTGCGGGCCAAGACCCGGCTGTATTTGCCGCGCAAAACTGCTTGGTGATCGGAGGAGATAGCCACGCCATTGAGGCTGCGCTGCAGCTGTGCGGCCTGACCGGTCGGCATGCCCCGCGCCGGGTGGGACTGATGCACCGGCGCGATGTCTGGGACGCCCCGGCCGATTTGGTTGAGCAACTGCGCTTGGCTGTCAAAGCCGGTGCGATGGATTTGCACATCGGTCAACTCCTGGGCGCGTCCCTGCAAGACCAGCGCATGCAATCCGTGCAGTGGGTTGACAGCACGGGCGACACACACGCGTTGCCCTGTACCGCCATTTGGGTTCAGCTGGGTCTGTCACCGCAGCTCGGTCCCTTGACCCAATGGGGCATGGCCATGCAACGCAAGCAACTGGTGGTCGACAGCGCCACCTTGGCCACCTCGTTGGCAGGCGTTTATGCGGTGGGCGATGTCAACACCTACCCGGGCAAGCAAAAGTTGATCGTTTGCGGTTTTCATGAGGCCACATTGGCTGCATTTGCCATTGCGGCACGCTTGCGTCCCGACACCAAAACCACGTTGCAATACACCACCACATCCTCCCACTTGCACCGCTTGCTGGGGGTCGATGGGCAATAAGCCTTTTTGTTGGGGAGCTTGCGCGGCGGGATTGGGCGACTTGGCTGGGCTGGGACCATCGTGATCACCTCAAGCCAAACAAACAAGTGCCCCCTATGACGGTTCAAGCGGGCGCGGCTTGGCGCAACAACGCGGCGTAGCTGGGAGCGGTGTTCATGCGTGCCATGACCCCTTTTTCGCACAAGCAACGGTGCGCCAGGGGCAAGTTCCAGCACGGGATTTGGGTGAACATGTGGTGCTCACAGTGGTAGTTGACCCAATATGGGGCCAACCACATGCGCTCCCACCAACTCGCCATCGTGGTGCGGGCATGGTGCAATGGATTGGGTTCGTTTTGCGCCACCAGGGCATGCTCTGAAATATTGCGCAAACGGGTGATGACGGGCAACCAGGTCGCCATGGGCAGCAGCCACAAGGCCCACCACACCCAACCCCATCCGGCCCAGGCAAAGGCCAGCGCAAACACCGCATTGCAGCCCAAAAACCAGCGTTCTTGGCGCACCCATGCGCCCAAAGGGATCCATGGACTTTGTCCCGCCTTGGGTGTGCGCCAGGCATGTACTGCCGGCGCAATGCGTTGCTTGTAAAAGGTTTGGCCCGACATATCGCGCCACAGCTTGCGCTGAAGTGATGCCCGGGTGATGGGAAACGGCGCGGACAAAACCAAATCGGGGTCTTCGGTTTGTTGCACATATCGGTGGTGCTGCAAGTGATAGCTGCGATAGGCATGCATCTCGGTTCCACACAGCCAAAACCCCACAAAGTCGTTGATGCGCCGGGATGGGTGCATCACCGCATGGGCGGCATCGTGCATCAAAACAAACAGCCCGAGCTGTCGGTTGCCCACCCACATGACGGCCAGCGGGATGCACCACGGCGACCATGCGCCCAAAGCCATGGCCGCGCCAATGGCCAACCAGCAATGGGCCACGCAGGCCAAGCCACGCCAACTTGAGCGCAGGCTCAAGCGTGCCCATTCTTCGGGGTGGAAGAAATCCTCGGGATTGACGCGGGGTGCTGTAGCCATGCGGTTCGGTGTTGAAAGTTATTTTGCCATTTACCGCTGGCGTGGTCCGAATCAGGCCCTGGCACTTGCGTGATAATGACCACGCTTGCAACCGCAAGTCGCTGGGGGTGCCAAGGCCTTGTTTTTCGAGGCCAACGCTGAGAAAGTCCCTTTGAACCTGATTGAGGTAATCCTCGCGCAGGGAAGCACGCAGTACCACCACCCCTTGGGGTCCCCGCGGACTGCTTATTTCCTGTGTCAACTTGAGAGAAGACACAAAAATGGACAACACATCCAACCAAGCCCTGACACCGGTGAGCCCCGATCAACGCGTGTTCAATGGGCTCAGCCATGCCAGTTTGTGGTTCAGCCTGGGCGTGGGCCTGCTGGTGATGCAAGTCGGCGCTTATTTGGTGCCTGCCGTGGGCACGCAAGATGCCGTTTGGGCCATTTTGCTGGGCTCGTTGCTGGGGGCAGGGTTGCTGGCTTGGACCGCCCGCATTGGTTGCGACACGGGACTGTCCAGCGCCGGCTTGATGCACACGGTGTATGGCCCCTCTTTTGCGCGATTGCCCGTGCTGCTCAACATCCTTCAGTTGGTGGGTTGGACCGCTTTTGAATTGGTGATCATGCGCGATGGCACCGCGGCCATCTTGCAACAAACTTGGGGCCTGGACCCGGCCGCACCCACGACCCTGGCCATCACCACGGTGCTGTGGGGTGCGGTGCTGGCCGCCTTGATGGCAGGCAGCATGCTGGGGCTGGTGCGCGGTTTTATCAGCCGCTGGGGTTTGCCCTTGGTGGTGCTGTCGCTGTTGTGGCTGAGCTGGCATTTTGTGGGCGTGGCACAGGCCAAAGGCTGGGCGTCGATTTGGAACCGACCCGGTGCAGGCGGCATGAGCCCGCTCAACGCTTTGGACCTGGTGATGGCCATGCCGGTATCGTGGTTGCCTTTGGTGGCCGATTACGCCCGCCACGGCCGCAGCGCACGCAGCACCTTGGGGGGCACTTGGCTGGGCTATGCACTGGCCAATGTGTGGTGCTATGCCTTGGGCGTGTTGGTCGCTTCGGTGGTCGAGCCCGGCACCGACTTGGTCGGCGCTTTGTTGCTGGCCCAAGGCGGCTTGCTGGCGCTGGGTTTGATTTTGCTTGACGAGTTGGACAACGCCTATGGCGATGTTTATTCTGGTGCGCTGTCTGCGCACAGCCTGCGGCCCCAAACCACATTGAAACGCTACGGCCTGTGGGGCGCAGTGCTTTGCACCGTGCTGGCCATCGCCTTGCCCATGCACAGCCTGGAGCCTTTTTTGCTCCTGCTCAGCTCGGTGTTTGTGCCACTGTATGGCGTGATCATCGGGCGACTGGGTTGGGGTGGCGACACCAGCCACACAAAGGGTGCGGGCGTGAACACGGGGACCATTTTGTTATGGCTGGCTGGCATTGGCCTGTACCACGCACTGGCCAACTGGGCCCCGAGTTGGGGCTCGGCCCTGCCCACCTTGGTGGTCACATTGTTGGCCGGTTATTTGACCCGCCCAGTGCCCCAACTCAAAGCGCTGTGAGGTGGCTGGCTTGAGGCGCAAACCCATGGTTGAGTGGCCCGTGCCCGCGGCCAGTTTGAACGTGTGCACCGGCTTGTATGGCCTTCAAGATGTAGCCCCTTGCCAAGCTCACCGCATGCTCCAAACCATGGCCCATGGCCAAATGCGCGGCAATGGCCGAAGACAGCGTGCAACCCGTGCCATGCACGTTGGCACTGCCGATGCGGGGCGAAGCCAACCGCATGGGGGGGCGTGCAGGCTGCACCAGCAGGTCAACCACCTCAAGGCCCGGCAAATGCCCGCCCTTGAGCAACACCGCACGCGCTCCCATGGCAAGCAAATCATTTGCCGCAATTTGCAACCCAGCAGCGTCGCTCAAAGGTCGGCCCAACAACAAAGCGGCTTCATCCAAATTGGGTGTGATCAGGCTGGCACGTGGGAACACCTCGCGCACCAACACGGTCATGGTTTCCTCGGCAATCAATCGGTCCCCACTGGTGGCCACCATGACCGGGTCGAACACCACATGGGCGGGTTGGTAACGGTCCAAGACCCAAGCCACCACCTGGGCGACCTCGGGGGTGTGCAGCATGCCAATTTTGATGGCGTCCGCCCCAATGTCATCCATGACCGACTGGATCTGCGCCTTCAAAAAAGCCGCAGGCACAGCGTGAATGTCTTGCACGCCCACTGTGTTTTGCGCCGTCAAAGCGGTGATGGCACTCATGCCGTAACAACCCAAGGCGGCGAAGGTTTTCAAATCGGCCTGAATGCCTGCCCCACCCCCGCTGTCCGATCCAGCGATGGTCAAAACACGGGCGTAACGGTGGGTGGTGTGGATGTTGCTCATGCCCGGCATTATCAAGAAAGTGTGGGTCCAGCATGAGCACGCAGCCTTGGAGCGTGGTGCTGGGTGCCGGATTGATGGGCCGGTTGCTGGCCCACACCTTGGCTTTGGAGGGGCACCGCGTTGACGTTTTTGAAGCCCAACAAGCTGACGCACACGGCGCGGCCGCGCGCGTGGCTGCCGCCATGTTGGCACCGTTGGCCGAATCGGCCATCACCGAGTTGAGCGTGGTGCGCATGGGCCAACATGGCTTGCTGCGCTGGCCCGAACTGATAGCTCCACTGCCACAGCCTGTGTTTTTTCAACAAAATGGCACTTTGATTGTTTGGCACCGCCAAGACGCTGGCGAGGCGCGCCGCTTTACCCAACTGCTGGAACAAACCCAACGCCTTTGCCCCAGTTTGCCCCAGGCGGTTGCGCTCAACGCCAGCGGGCTGACTGAACACGAACCGCCATTGGCTGAACGCTTCTCCCAGGCCTTGTACCTGCCTGGCGAGGGGCAACTCGACAACCGTCAGTTGCTCGACGCCTTGCTGCACAGCCTGTACCAACAAGACGTGACTGTGCATTGGGACAGCCCATGCAACCCAACCGACTTTGTGCCAGGCACCATTGGCCAACCCGACTGGGTGTTTGATTGCCGTGGCTTGGGTGCCAAGCCGCAGTGGTCGGCGTTGCGCGGCGTGCGCGGCGAGGTCATTCGCTTGCACGCACCTGGCGTGCAATTGGCCCGCCCAACCCGGTTGGTCCACCCCCGCTACCCCATTTACATTGCGCCCAAACCCAATGATGTGTTTGTCATCGGTGCCACCGAGATCGAGACCGAAGACATCTCCCCTGCCAGCGTGCGCTCCACACTGGAGTTGCTCAGCGCAGCGTATACCGTGCACCCGGGCTTTGGCGAGGCACGCATCTTGGAAGTGGCCACCCAAGCGCGCCCCACGTTGGCAGATAACTTGCCGCACATCCGCTGCCTGAGCGCGCGCTGTGTGCAAATCAATGGTTTGTACCGGCATGGATTTTTGATCGCCCCAGCCATGCTCGACGCTTTGATGCAATGGCTGCGCACAGGGCAACACGGCATGGCCGACAATTGGGGCTTGCGCTTTGACACCGTCCCATGAACCCGCCCCTTGAACCCCTCAACGTGTTGATCAACCAGCAAACACACCAACTGCCAGCTGGCGCGACATTGGCCGACGCCATTGCGCTGGTGGGCATCGAGCCGCCTTTTGCCGCAGCCATCAATTTGCAGTTTGTGCCACGCCTCCAATATGCCCAACGCAGCTTGCAGGCCAACGACGCCATTGAACTCATCGCCCCCATCACCGGCGGATAAGGTCCTCTATGAACCTGCCCAATAACAAAACCCATTCCCCTGATGGCGACCCCTTGGTCCTTTACGGGCAAAGTTTCCCAAGTCGATTGCTGCTGGGCACTTCACGCTATCCATCGCCCACGGTCATGGCACAAGCGGTGAACCGCGCCAACCCGGCCATGATCACCGCATCCTTGCGCCGACAAACCGCGCAAGGCGACAACGGCGGATCTTTTTGGAAGTTGCTGCAAGCCATGGGCGTGCCCGTGCTGCCCAATACCGCCGGATGCCACAGCTTGCAAGAGGCCATCACCACCGCAGAAATGGCGCGTGAAGTTTTTGAGACCGACTGGATCAAGTTGGAGTTGATTGGCGACGACTACACCCTGCAGCCCGACACACTCAATCTGCCCGAAGCGGCCTCGCGCCTGATTCAAAGTGGATTCAAAGTGCTGCCCTATTGCACTGAAGACCTGGTGCTGTGCCAAAAACTGGTCGACGTGGGTTGCCAGGCCGTGATGCCTTGGGCAGCACCGATTGGCACGGGCAAGGGTCCCATCAACCCCTATGCCTTGCGCCTGCTGCGCGAGCGCTTGAATGTGCCCATGCTCATCGATGCTGGCCTGGGCCTGCCATCCCACGCATGTCAGGTGATGGAATGGGGCTATGACGCCGTGCTGTTGAACACCGCCGTAGCCCTGGCACAAGACCCGGTGGCCATGGCCGGTGCTTTTGCCGATGCCGTTTGTGCAGGCCGGACGGCTTTTTTATCGGGCGCCATGCAAGCCCAAGAAACAGCACAAGCGAGCACGCCGGTATTGGGCACACCGTTTTGGCACCAGCCATGAGCAGTCCATCAGCACACCCCATTGGCGTTGACTGCCGACCCCATGGACAACCCACATGACGCACAACACCACCGAATGGGCGCAACAAATTGCCCGACTCCATGCACCACTGCAAATTGGCTTGCCCATTTCCGCTGAACAAGCCCAACGGCCCACCGACGCCATTCTGCCCGAGCCCCAGGCGGGCGCTGTGCAAGGGGCGCGCATGCTCGGGTTTATTGAGGCCGATGCGCAATGCGTGGCCAAAGCCTGGCTGCACCAAACCCAACGGCTGGGCCAGTTTGATCCAGCGCACTGGCCCGATCAAGCCATGGACTTTCAAATGCCTGCGTGGCCACGTGCCCAGGCATTTGCCCCTTGCCCCCACAACCTGGGTTTGTATGCCGTGCTGCCCAACGCCCAATGGATTGCACGCATGGCCCATGTCGGTGTCCCCACCCTTCAACTTCGGTACAAATCCAGCATACCGAGTGAAGTGGCAGCCGAAGTTCAGGCGGCCGTCAAAGCCGTTCAGGGAACGGGTGCCTTGCTTTTTATCAACGACCATTGGCAACAAGCCATGGAGGCCGGGGCCTACGGCGTGCACCTGGGCCAAGAAGACTTGGCCAGCGCCGATCTGAATGCCATCCGTCAATCTGGTGTGCGGCTGGGCTTGAGCACCCATGGCTATGCAGAAATGATGCTGGCCGACGCTTTGAGCCCCAGTTACATCGCCATGGGCGCCGTGTTTCCAACCACCCTCAAAAACATGCCCACCGCCCCCCAGGGCCTGGGTCGATTGGCCGCATATGCGCGCCTGATGCAAGGCCACAGCTTGGTGGCCATTGGCGGCATTGACGAAACCCGCTTTGGTGATGTGCTTGGGTGCGGGGTGCGCTCCATCGCTGTGGTGCGCGCTTTAGTGGCATCTGACAAACCCGAATCAGCGGCCAAGCAACTCATGCACCGCATGATGCAGCCCGAACACCCCCCCACTTAGATCGCAACCACAAGCCCATTGAGCTGACTTTATTTTTGGGGCAAAACCTCGATCACGCCCTTCATGCCCGCTTCATAGTGCCCGGGCTCATAGCAGGCCATGGCCCAAGGGCCGCTGCTTGAAAACGTTATCAAAAGTTCCCCTTTGCCGCCCGCGGGGACAGACACGGCGTTGCCCACATGCTGGTGGGATTGGTTGGGCGCATCTTTCATTTGCTTGGCATGTGCCAACAACTCATCGGGCAGCCCAACCACCAATTCATGCCTCAATTTGCCCTTGTTAGACACCATGAACTGAATGGATTCACCCGCGACAACACTGAAATGATTGGGTGCGAACTGCATGTGGTCATCCATTTCAATGTCCACCACCCTGAAGCCCAAAGACTTGTCCGATTCAGGCGCTGCGCTGGCATGACCATGCGCATGATCATGATCATCATGGACCGGTTTGTTGAGCAAGTACCTGGCAAGCCCGATCGAGCCCAAAACAACGATTGCACCTGAAACAAAGGCATACATGGCAAATGCACGCCACGCAATTTTGGCCCGCCCTTCGGTCAGGTACAAGGACATCAAGCTGAGGAAAAATCCCAAAGGAACCACCCAAATGCTTCTGTCGGGAGAGTCGGGAAAGTGTTGGAGCCCTCCGGTGAAAAATCCCAGGCCAATGGATGCCAATATCCCAAAACCAAGCAAGTCGCTCCAGCGCTTTACCCCATGAATGGACGAACGCATTTCAAGGTAACTGCCAAAGACGAAAAAAATAACCCCCAGCGCTGCGGTGGCATATGACCTGTTTTCACTGAACATGCCATGGTTCACAGCGCCTGCGATGAAGCTGATGCCAGCGTACTTGGCCAGGGTTGAAATATGTTGGCGATGGAAACTCATGAAAACTATTCTAGGTCTCCAACCTTACCCAATCCAAAAAAGGAATGAAGTCTTGTGGGTTCAAGGGCACTGTGCACCCCAAAGACCCTTCAATTTCACATTTTTTATCAGAACGACATGCAGATCCGCTGCGTGGCATTCATTGGCCCCATCATGGATGGCAATGGGGCCAATGGCTGTGGGTTCATGTTTGCCCCGTTCGTGCCGATCTAAGCAGGGTCAAGAGATATTTCACATACCTCTATCCTCATTGAAAGCAAGACCATGGGCTATTTAATTTCTTTTCTGCTTGGCATTTTTGTGGCCACTGTCGGCGTCAGTGGTGCCGCTTCCGTGTTGGACAAAGCCGTGAAGCAATCGCAGGCGTATATGAAAGAGTCGGTCAAATAAGGAATGGCTCAGAAATTTTGAACGCTGGATTTCATGCTGCTCAAAATAAACTGACTGACTTCGGCTTCAATGGTGTTTCGCCACCATGAGGCATCGCGCCACTCGGACAAATTGATGATGGACGATGCAGCCAGCAGTACAAATACCCCCGAAAACATACCGAATACAGCCCCAAGTGTTCTGTGTGCGGGTTGAGGTCCACTGCGCGTGAACAACTTTCTGTGCAAAACAACGGCTTGATGCCCCAGCACAGAAGTACCAATCAAGGCGATCAACGCACCCAGGTTGTCTCTGATGGATTCACCCGGACCGCTCAAGGGCAGCCACTGTGCAACGGTTGGGCCGAGCTTTACAAATGCCACGAAAGCCGCAAGAAAACCCAGCATGGATAACGCTTGGGGCAACCAACCACGGTAAGCGCCGATGAGCATAGAAATGACAAGGGTGAATATGAAAGTCCAATCCAGCAAATTCAAGGACATGTTCTTTTACTGCATGAAGAAATTTTTACAAGCCATTTGCCCATGCTCAAGGGCATGCGCGTTGTGCGCTTTATAGCAGTCCACTGCCTTTTATGCTTGCAAGCAAATGCAAGATATGCAAATGAAAAATGGGAAAGGGAAACTTATTCATGGGCATTCACACAAGCTGAGTAGAGTTTTTTCAAGGCAACATAAGTGACTTCCCTTTCGTGCGGGTCCAACTCCAAAATCATTGCCGCTTGCCTTCGCCTGACTTCCGTGATGGCCTTGTCATACAACCGACGCCCTTTTCGGCTCAGTTTGCACAGCAAGCCTTTGCGGGGTGCCATTGGGTCTCCCTCCAGAACAACCATCTCTTGCGATTCAAGTTGTCTCAATATTCGACTGACCAAGGCTTTGTCAACAACGGCAGCACTCACCAGGTCCGTCATCTGCATGCTGGGTGCCTCTGCCAGCACAGACAAAATTCGCCACTGAGCTTGGGTCAATCCCATCCCTTCTACATAAGACTGGGTCAGAGCTTTTTTCAGCGCTGTACCGAGCCTCACCACCACTGTGGTTAAAAAATCATCGACGCCCAGATCAGCACCATCTGGGCCTAGGGTTTTCCAGGGGTTGGGCTTGTCCATCGTGTGTAAATAGTTGATTTCATGGAATGAATGAGCAGGCCATTAGTATCGCTTGATCAGATCACCGAATTTATGTTGACACATCAATAAAATCGTTACATACTTTCGATGCCGCCTTGGATTCAATCTTTGGCAGCTCAAACCCTGCCCACCTTCACGAACACCTGAGGAAAAAGACATGAACACCCGCCGAAAAATAAGCTTGTCCTTGTTCGCCGCAGTGATCACCCTTGGCGCGGGCCTGGCCCATGCCCAAGGGGCTTATCCGAACAAAACCATTTCAGTCGTTGTGGCTTATCCGCCAGGGGGAGACACGGATGCCATCGCGCGTTTATTTGCCGACAAACTCTCTCAGCGTCTCAAGCAAAGCGTGATTGTGGAAAACAAGCCCGGCGCAGGTGGCACGGTTGGGAATGCATTGGTCGGTCGTGCAGCCTCTGATGGCTACACGCTTTTATTCACACCCAACCCGTTCACCACAGCACCCATGGTGATGAAGCTCTCACCATCGGCCAGCTATGACGTGCTCAATGGCTTTGAACCCATCATCAAAACAGCCGTTCAACCCTTGGTTTTGGTCGCACACCCCAGCAGTGGTTTCAAAAATATCGCAGATATGGTTGCAGCCGCCAAAGGTGGAAAAGCCGTTTCTTACGGAAGCCCAGGGGCAGGCTCTCCCATGCATGTGGTGGCGGAATGGCTCAACCGATCGGCCAACATCAAAAGCACCCACGTTCCATATCGCGGCGTAGGTCCATCGGTTGTGGATGTGGTGGCCGGCCACATTCCTACCGCTTGGGTCACTTTGGGGCCTGTCACACAATACTTTCAACAAGGAAGGCTCACCCCATTGGCCATTGGGGACGCACAACGCTCCAGTTTGGCGCCACAAATTCCAACCCTTGTTGAGCAAGGCCACAAAGACGTGATCGTGGGCGCATGGAATGGATTTTTTGCCCCCAAAGGAACACCCGAGGCGATTGTCAAACTGCTCAATGAGCATTTGAATGAAATCCTTAAAACACCTGAAGTGGTGGAAAAGTTGGCCACATTTGGTGCCTTGCCAGCGGGTGGCCCACCCAATGTTCTGGGTCGCACCAATGCCCAAGATTTCGAGATCATGGGCAAGATCATCAAGGACTTGGGCATCACGGCCGAATAATTCGCCCTGGTTTGATATTGATTCAAGGAGTGGGCATGAGCGCTTCCACATTGGGAAAGCCAATACCTCAGGTCAATGCATTGGCCAAGGTTGTAGGACGCGCCCAATATGCCGGGGATATCCATTTGCCGGGCATGTTGCATGGCAAAGTGCTTCGAAGCCCCCATGCCCACGCTCGCATTGTCAATATCAACATTGCAGCGGCTCTGGCGCTGCCAGGTGTTAAAGCCGTTGTGACAGGTGCTCAGGCGCCCCACACCCCTTGGGGCGTTCATCACAAAGAGCGTTTCATATTGGCAAAGAATGTGGTGCGTTTTGCAGGTGAAGAGGTGGTGGCCGTGGCCGCCACCACAGAAGACATTGCCCGCGACGCCTTGGATTTGATTGAAATCGAATACGAACTTTTGCCGGCTCAATTGGACCCCAACAAAGCATTGATGGGTTCGGGCCCAGCGGTTCACAGTGGCAGACACATCGCCCATGAAATTTCTTTCCACAGGGGTGATGTGGAAAAAGCCTTTGCGTCTGCGCACTTGATTCACGAGGCGACCTACAGCACACATGCACAGTACCCAGGTTACTTGGAACCCATGGCGACAGTGGCACGGATTGACCCAGACGGTCGCCTTGAAGTTTGGACATCCACCCAATCTGCATTTTTGGCCCGCGCCAGGTTGGCATCTGCTTTGGAGATGCCGCACTCCAAAATTCGACTGCACCAAGCGACCACGGGCGGAGGCTTTGGCGGAAAAATGATTGAAGACGCCAACAACCTGATTGCAGGATTGCTGGCCATCAAGACCCAGCAAGCTGTGCGGGTGGTCAACAACCGACTGGAAGATTTTCTGGCTTGTTGCAGCAGCCTTCCCGAAACCATCACTTTGAAGATGGGCATGGCTGCCAACGGCACCATTGTGGCCAAAGATGTTCGCATCTTGGCCGACTGTGGGGCCTATGCGGGCTTAGCCCCTGAAGTGATGCATGTGTCAGCCATGCGCAGTGACAACATGCATCGACTTGAAAATGTTCGTTCCCACGCCAGCCTGGTTTATACCCATACACCACCACATGGTGCATTCAGAGGGTTTGGTGGCACGCAGATGCAATTTGCCCTCAATTCACACATCGATGCCATGGCAAAGATGCTTGATTTAGACCCATTGGTGATTCATCAACGCAATGCCATTGGTGAGGGTGAAACCTCTGTACATGGATGGAAGATCGGCAGCACAGGGCTATTGGATTGCCTTGTACAAGCCACGACCGCTATGAATTGGCACCAAAAGCGACTGGCCAAACCTTTGCATGGCTCAAAAAAACGCGGCGTAGGCATTGCTGCCGCCATGCATGTCAGCGGTAACAGAACCATTGGCAATTGGGACGGATCTACCGTTGGCCTCAAAATCAATGAGGATGGCCGCGCCATTGTGCACAGCAGCGAGTGCGACGCAGGTCAAGGGGCCATGACCATGCTCAGTCAAGTGGTTGCCCACGAGCTGGACATTCCCATCTCGCATGTGCATGTGGTCGCCCCCGATACAGATATTTCCCCCTATTGCATCGGCTCATTGGCCTCTCGCGTGACCATTGTGGCGGGTAACGCCGCCATCGTTGCAGCCCAAAAAGCCAAGGATGCGTTGTTCAATGCGGCCAGTCAGTTGTGGAAAGTTTCAACCGACCAGCTTGCTTTGGCCAACGGTGCTGTCTATGTGCTGACCAAACCTGAACAAAAAGCCACTTTGGGCGAACTGGTGCGAGCGCACATCTGGCGTCACGGTGGAGAAGGTATTCATGTCCATGGCACTTGGGATGCGAACACAGTGATGCCTGACGACAACCTGTATGGCAATGTCGCACCAGCTTATTCATTCGCCGCTCAGGTGGTTGAGGTGGAGGTGGACACAGACACCGGCCAAGTCTCGGTGGTTGGCAGCTTCGTCTCTGACGACTGTGGCAAGGCGTTCAACCCTCTGGCAGTTCATGGGCAATCCAATGGCGCTTGTGCACAAGCCATTGGTTGGGCACTGTTTGAACATTTGCAAGTGGATGAAGGCCGCATCGGCAATGGTAACTTTGCCGACTACACCATGCCAACGAGTGACTCCATTCCCATGTTGCACAGTGGCATTGTGGAATCCAACGACCCGAATGGACCTTATGGCGCCAAAGGGGCCAGCGAAACGGCCATCTTGCCGGGTGCCCCTGCGATTGCCAATGCCGTTGCACATGCGATTGGCGTTCGGATTCACGATTTGCCCATCACTCCCGAAAAAGTGTTGAAGGCTCTGCAGGCGCAACAAAACCACGCTCCAGGACCATCCCATGCGTGATTTTGAGTTTGAGTCCCCCAAAAGCATCTCTGATTTGTGCGATGCATTGAGCACGCATGGTGAAGATGCAAAAATCATGGCCGGTGGAACAGCCATGATGCTGGCCATGCGCCAACGCTTGCTCAGCCCAGTGCGAATTTTGTCAATTGCGCACATCCCTGAAATGCAAGGCATCGGCCAAGATGAAGCCGGTCATTTACACATCGGGGCGTTCACCACACACACTGCCATAGCCGAGTCAGTGCTGGTTCAAAAGACGCACCCCATGCTTGCCAAAGTGGCTGGTGGTTTGGCCAATTGGCAAGTCCGCAACCAAGGCACCCTTGGCGGGAACCTTTGCTACGCCGATCCGTCCACAGACCCCCCTGGGTGCTTGATGGCACTGGATGCCAAGCTGGTTTTGCAAAGCAGTTCTGGGCTACGCACTTTGCGCATGCAAGAATTTTGCGTTGACTATTTTGAAACAGCCATCCAATCCAATGAGGTATTGGTTTCTGTGGTCATCCCACCCCTTCCCTTAGGCGCCAAGTGGACCTATGCGCGCCATTTGAAAACGCCCGCAGACCATCGACCTATGGCCAACCTATCGATCGTGTCTTGGTTGAACGAGAACGGTTCAAAAAAGTTTCGCATTGTTGTTGGGGCAGGTACACCACTTCCATTGCGGCTTATCGATCTTGAGAATACCTTGAGTGTTGAAAAAATACCCCGGGGAGAAATTGCCAATTTGGTGCACAACACATCCGAAGCATTGCCGACGCTTTCTGATGCCAGAGCGGACAGTGCGTACAGACAGCGAATTTTTGGCGTTCTTTTAGAACGCCATTTGCCGGAACATTTGGTCTAAATTGCATTTGAAAGCCCCTTATGTCAGCCCATGAAGTTCACATTCAGGTCAACGGCCAACCGCATCAAACCACTGCCCCCGCCAGGCAGATGTTGTCTGATTTTTTAAGAGACTCCCTATTTTTGACCGGCACCAAGCGCGGGTGTGAAACAGGAACCTGCGGTGCCTGCACCGTGCTCAAAGACGGGCAGCCTGTCAAATCCTGCTTGTCTTTGACCGTTCAATCAGATGGCAGCACCATCACCACGGTGGAGGGCTTGGCCAATGGAGATCAATTGCATCCTCTTCAACAAGCATTTTTAGATTGCGGTGGCTTGCAATGTGGTTATTGCACACCTGGTTTTTTGATGTCTGGTTTTGCCTTGCTCGCAGAGCATCAAAATCCTACCGAAGCGCAGGTTCGTCAAGCACTCAATGGCCACTTGTGCCGCTGCACAGGTTACAGCCAAATTGTGGAGTCAGTGCTCAAAGCCGCTGAAAGTTTGCGTGGAAATTGAAAAAACAACGGTGCTTTCAGCACCCATTGAGCGTGTCTGGCTGCACATACTCGATCCCCAAATTATGGCAATGTGTGTCCCTGGCATGCAATCCATTGATGTGATCTCAGACAAAGAGTACCTGGCAAGCCTCAAAGTCAAGATATCTTTTATCAGTGCATCCTTCAAAATTCGAACTTTGATTGACACCCTTGAGCATCCTACTTATTTGAAAACCACAGGTACCGGAGAGGACGCAGCTTTGGCGAGCAGTTTGAAACACCAAAGCGAAGTCTTTTTAACCGAACTGGCCGATCAACAAACTGAATTTAAAATTCATACCAAGGTGGAAATATTTGGCCGCGTAGGTACTTTTGGTCTGAGCGCAATGAAGACCAAGGCCGATCGCATGTGGGATGAATTTGTTGTCAATCTTCAAAAAAGTTTGGTGTCAAATTGACGATCTATGCATGGCCTATACGCCCGCACGTCACTAAAACACACCCGCCCAAATTGTTTGCTACAATGTTTGGCTAGCAAATATGCATGCAGGCAACCCTGTTCTAGGTGCCTCATAAGCTTGTTTTTTGCTAAAAAAACCGAATACATTCCTCGATAGCTCAGTCGGTAGAGCGCCGGACTGTTAAGTCCGCGGCAAT
>Ga0214919_10006535_pt1 | contig 16014 bp, 34 predicted proteins | sample LL1503_MetaG_FD_177994 | JGI IMG/M metagenome (GOLD analysis project Ga0214919, IMG submission 177994) | Freshwater microbial communities from Lake Lanier, Atlanta, Georgia, United States - LL-1503 | ecosystem: Environmental > Aquatic > Freshwater > Lake | place: USA: Georgia | collected... | reverse complement strand
AAGGAATCAAAAAACTTGGGGAGCAACTTAAAGAATTAAACGAAAAAGAATTTGAGTTTAAAAAGATTGAAGTAGTCAATCCAGCAGGTTTAGAAAACTTTAACTTCCTTGAAGATTGGACAACAGGAATTACATTTGTTAAAGAAGAAGAAGAAGAATTGTAATGTCGTTCGTTAAGAACAATATTTTATTCATAGCCATAATGCTTTTAGTGTTGTGGCTATATTTTTTGCTTAAACCCAAACAAGTAGATACTACTTTTGATCCATCTAAATACAAAAAGGTAATTACCTTACACGATACCTTGTACACAAATGTGTACATAAATAAGTACAAAAAAGGAGATTCTATTCCTTACAAGGTTTTAGATACGATATATACGCATATATCCGATACGATACGCATAATATCCGATTATAACCAGGTTAAGGCTTATTCTGACACTATTAAGAAAGATTCTAATATCTTTGTGATTGATGATACTATCAGTCAAAATAGGATCATTTCAAGAGGCTTTAAAGCCAAAATAACCGAAAAAACCATCCTAACTAAAGAGTTCTACGCTGAAAAACCTAGATATACCCTTTTTTGGGGTATTAGAGGCGATTTTAGACCATCTAATGGCTTGGAAGTACTAAGTCCTTCCTTGATGCTAAATGCCAAAAATAAGGCTCTAATAGGCTTTAGTGTAGATATTAGTAAAAATTATAATGTTGGCTACTCAGGTAGCGTATATTTAAAGTTAGGAAAATGATGCAGTTTGTAAAGAAAATGGTTTCAGATGACAAGGAGGTTTCCTCTAAAAGAGTAGCAGGATTATTCTCATTATTGAATGGAGTAGTTTTAGCTTATTTGTCTATTAAGTATGATATTAAGGAATGGGCTTTTAATGGCTTATTGACTTTTTCAGGTATAGCACTTGGTTTAACCACAATTAATCAAATCTTTGAAAAAAAGCCTAATGCATAATATTACAAACTCGACTGAATTATCTTCAGTAGGTATAGCGTCTACCACTATCTCTTGGCTATCTTTTATGGAAGTAGTAAAAGTGAGTCCTTACACACAACTTATCGTGAATATTCTTTCCATAATTTGGTTGTCATTACAAATCTATAATTTCGTAAAGACAAAGCTTTTAAATAAAGCTACTAAAAAAAGAAAGAATGCAAATCACAACTCACTTTAGTTTAGCAGAGTTCACTCGTTCAGAGTCCGCTAAAAGACATGGAGTATCTAATGATCCTACTCCTGAACATCTAATGAACATTACAGTTTTATGTAATCAAGTACTTGAACCAGTAAGAGTAAAATTCGGTCCTTTAAACATTTCATCAGGATATAGAAGCAAAGTATTAAACCATTATATAGGTGGAGCATTAAGCTCACAACATTGTGAAGGCAAAGCTGCTGACATCGACCAGGATGATATGCCTAATTCTAGCAACGTAGAAATATTCCATTTTATTAAAGATAATCTTGAGTTTGACCAATTAATATGGGAAATGGGTGATACAAGTAGCCCTGATTGGGTTCATGTGTCTTATAATGATGGTAAAAATAGAAAGCAGGTTTTAAGAGCTTTAAAAGTAAATGGTAAAACAGTTTACTCAGCATTCAAATAACTAACCAATCCAACCAATATGAGCAAAACCAAAAATGTGGGGATCATAGGCGATACCCATTTTCCTTTCTGTCATCCTAAATACCTCGACTTTTGTTATGAGGTGTTTAACAAGTTCCAATGTTCTGAAATCATACACATTGGAGATGAGGTGGATAATCATGCCATCTCTTATCACGAGCACAACCCTAACGGAGAATCAGCCTCCAAAGAAGCACAATTAGCCCTACAACAACTAAACGTTTGGTACAAGCGTTTTCCTAATGTAAAGGTGTGTATCGGTAACCATAGTGCCTTACACAAAAGAAAGGCTATTACAAGCGGTTTACCGAGCCGTTTTATTAAATCCTATGAAGATGCTTGGGAAGCCCCTAAAGGCTGGAAATGGGCTTTAGAATGGGAAATAGACGGTGTTTTATATACCCATGGTACAGGAAGCTCAGGACAAGCAGGTGCTATCAATAGAGCAAGGGATTGTAGACAATCTACAGTCATAGGTCATATCCACTCTTTTGGGGGAGTTTTATACTCTTCAAGTGATAAGGATATGATATTCGGTATGAACGTAGGTTGTGGCATCGATATTAACGCTTACGCTATGGAATATTCTAAACCTTTCCCCAAACGACCAACACTTGGTTGTGGAGTAGTTTTAGATAGCGGAAGAATTGCTATATTCGTGCCAATGCCACTAGGCAGTAAAATCATTCGACTACCCAAAAAATAGAGAATAGTTAGTAAACACATAAGTGTGTATTGTATTGATAATCAATATGGTATGCACTTTTTATTTCTATAACAATTAAAATGTAAATTTGTATGAGCAATCAGCACCCTGACGAAGTAATCAAAAGCTTGAAATTAGAACAAAGAATCTTAGAACAACGACTGAATGAGGTGATGATGAAGCTGAGATTAATCATTATAAAAGAAAGTGCTAAAGATGTTAATGCACATCGTTCAATTAACAGAGGATGATAGCTACGAGTATGGAGAAAATGTAGAGCAAACAGACTCTTACATCAATATCCACTTAGTAGAATCTGTTACTAATGATGATGAATATGAAGATAGATGCTTTGTATATATGCAATCCCAAGACTACTTCTATATAAACGAGAGCTCAGATTCATTTATAGCTAGGTATCAAGCTACCCTTTACGGAAGCATCCTTACCAAGTTTTACGATAAGACAAATAGGCAATCATAAGAAGCTCTCATAGTTGGTGGTTTTTGGTTTACCTACTCCTTAAAAAAGAGTAGGTTTTTTTTGGTAGTTATATGAAATCTATTACCTTTGAGTCTTGAAGGACATACGCATAATAAAGGAAAATCAAGCCTAGGTTTCTACCTGGGTTTCTTTATTATAAAAAACCCCCACCTTATTTAAGGGTGAGGGATAACTATTAACACAAAACACAAACTATTTTTTTCTATACTCTTGAATAGCGTAAGTCATCAACGCTACTAACGTAAGCACATATACTGCTCTTGTTATCCAATGCCAATTATTAGGATTGTAATCACCTACCACAAAAGCGAAAGGCAAATATACTACCACTAATAACACCAGCAAATTTAGAGTGAAATCTTTAATAATTTTCATTAGAATGGTAATTTTTCTTTTGGTTTACCATCAGCCTTCCAAGTATCAAGCTCGATATAAAATCCAGCTTCGCCAGGAGTAGCTCCTTTCTTTTCTTTGATTAAGATGTTGCACCAACCATTGTTAGTTGCTGCGAAATCACTCATCTTTTTTAAATCATCTGGTCCGAATGATACTTTTTTAAATTCACCGAACGCTGTTTTCATAGTCTGTGATCTGCCTAAGAAAACTTTTTCTTTACCTGCTGCCATGTTGTTTATTTTTGATTATTAATTACTTTCCTTGACCTCTACTTGGTTTTGGTCTTGGAGAATGTTTGTTATAACTTTTTTTCGCTTTACCCATTTTTCGTTTTCCGAATGAAACCTTCGATGAGTTCGTATTCTTCACTTTCGCCATTATCTTTAAATATATTTATTATGATTCTTTCATCCCTTATCTGTTTACATAACATTGCTATCCCTCCTGCATAAGCTAACTCATTTAAGAACATTAACTGTTCTGATGATATTTTATCGCCTATTGCTTTTACTTCACAAGCAACGAATGTGCCATACTTTTTACTATAACCAATGATATCAGGTACTCCTTTCCTTCCTATGAACGATCTACCTCTAACGGCAAGGTTGTTATTCCTCCATACATCGTTGCCATTATCCTTTAAATACTCCAACATCATTTTGGTTAAATCACTAGCTGAATGGTATGCCATAAGTTCAAAATTACATAATATATTTAATATATAGTTAATACCAACGTATCAATTCCTCGGTTGGCATCTTAACATATTTGATTCCATCCTTCTCTTTTGTTTCTCCAATGCGAAAATATCTTCTTGCTTTAGCTCTTAAAAACTCTGCTCTAATAAATACTATCCTATCCCTTAAGTCTAAGTTAAAAGCAAAGAACTCTGCTCTACTATCTGCTATGCCACTAGGTAACCCATTGTTCTCATACTCTAGCAAAAAATACTTTTTCTTTAGTGCTTCAGTTTGATGTATTACGATAATCTTAGTGTTTTTAGCAAATAGTTTTATAGCCTGGTAAGTTCCATCTTTAGCCTTAGCTTCCTCTATGGCAAACTTCCTCTTATTTCTATACCCCCTATGTCGCATAAATTAAACTGGTTTTATTTCTAATCTGACCTCTTAACATTTGAGCCAAATGACTTTTATCTAAACCTTTAATTTTAGCAGCCTCTTTTATAGAATCATAAAAAATGCCATTATTAGTATCAATTACAATTTTGTTGTTAATCATTTTACGATTAGCGACTTTTAATCCATTTTTATAAGCGTGTTTTTGGTTTTGAGAACTTGTAACCCACTCTAAATTACTAACATGATTGTTTCTTTTATTGCCATCCTTGTGGTTTACATATTTATATCCATTTGGGTTTTCTAAATAAGTTAATGCTACTAGCCTATGAACAAGAAGCTTTATTTCTTTTTTGTCTTTGGATAATCCAATTAAAAAATAACCCTGCCTATGATTAGATGGTTTTTTAATGTCGTTTGTAAAATTACTATAAACAACTCCGTTTTCAGTTATTTTATAGTTTTCGTAACCTGGTATCTGTTTCATATTTATATATTTTCTACGATTTCTGTATCCTCTGCGTTGCCCCATTTTTTAATAGTTTTAGATTCTCTAATCTCGAAAGAGTCTATATCATTCAAGTCAGAAGCTATCAAGATTTTTAGAACAAGGTAATCACAAAAGTCTAAATCCATAGTTTCTTTTCCAATCTTAATCTTAACTCCATCACCATGTTCTTTGATGTGACCATATATTGTACCTTTTAATGTTTCAGCCCATTCAGGGTTATTAGAATAAAATACGACTCTTTTGTCATCATCATACATAATGTCATAATCATGTTCTAATGGTTTTTTTCTGTCGTTTTGTACAAAAACTTGTTTCATTTGAATTTTTTTATAAGTAGTAAAACAATGGCAATTAAAGCTAATGTTCCTAATAGGAATATGCTTAATAAAGCACCTAAAAATAGTCTAGTAAACTCTATCATTATCTGTATCAATTCTTTCATTGTTATATGTTTCATTATAATATTCTTCTGATTGTATTATTTCAAGTGTGCTTCCGTGTTGATACCCGCTACAATAAGCATCTATAACTTGCTCTTTTTCTTTTTCAAGATATTCAGCATATTCTTTAGTTAATTCTTCAATAACTTTACTTTGAATAACAATAGCATCATTCATAATACAATCATTCATTCCACCAATAATTTTTTCTTGTTCATCTTGATACTTTCTTCTTTCCATATATGCTATGTGAAAGATTAATTCTTGAATTGCTGTTTTCATAGGTTATTTGTTTTGGTTTCTTTTTTGATTTGATGTAACTGGTTTAAATATCTTATCCTTTCTTTTTTTAGACATCTTTAGCATATCTGTGATATACCCAAAATCCTTTTTGTCTTGGGGAGTTAAATCAGGATGTGTTTTTAGTCTATTTAAAATATCCTGCATGGGTATATAGGTTTCATTAATCATAATCTTCAAATTTCATTGTTTCAGGTAAAAATCTTAATGCTATGTTCTTCGTGGAACCATGACGATTTTTCTCCACTTTACATACTACTAAATCCCTTGGAGAATATTCCTTGCCTCCAATCTCAATAGCTTCAGTCATCTCATAGTAAGCAGGTCGCATAAGCATAATAACCGCATCGGCATCTTGTTCAATCGATCCTGATTCTCTTAAGTCAGATAACTGAGGCATCTTATCTCCTCTTTCTTCTACCCTACGAGATAATTGAGATAGGGCGATAATAGGTACTTCCAACTCCTTAGCTAAAGCTTTAAGACTTCTACTGATGTAGCTCACCTCTTGCTCTCTGTTTTGGTTTGATTTGCCTGTTCCACTCATTAGTTGGAGGTAATCAATAAAAATTACCTTAATTCCATACTTCTGCTTCATAATCGTGGCTTTAGTTCTAAGTTGGGTTACACTTATACCGCCCATATCTTCAATATGTATGGGGGAAGTTAATAACAAGTCATCTGTCTTTAGAAGCACCTTTCTTTGTGCATCATCCATAATATTCATTCTAAGCCATTTTAAGGGCAGTTCTGAACTGATTGACTCTAACCTTTCAACTAACTGCTCGGAGCTCATTTCGAGGCTAAAAATGGCACAAGGGATATTGTCTATACAAGATAGTTGATACACACACGAAAGCATCATTGCAGATTTTCCCATACCTGGCCTTGCAGCTAAAATTACTAGGTCAGGTTTAACCCATCCGCATAGCGTGTTATTTAGCTCATTAAAACCTGTGTTATATCCCAATAATGCCCCTTTTTGAGCTGTATCACGAGAATAATTGATTGATAAAATAATATCCTCCATCATTTTTTCGTAGATATTCCCAAACTCTTGCAGTTGAATCAGCTTTTTGCTCATCTCAGCCATAAAGTCTATGGTTTCTACCTGACCGCCAATCGCCCCATTTACCAGCTCTCTGCCCAGCTCGACCAAGACTCTACGCTTGTATAATTCTATGATTAACTCTATATGGGTGTTTAGGTGAGCAGTTGTTACCACATCTTTTGTTAACTCAGATAGGTAATAAGCATTTACTTGATCTGTTTGTTTACTATCTACTAATCTTTGGAATACAGTAGTTAAGTCTATTTGAATATTCTTATCATACATATCCTTTATAACTCTAAACACCAGTTGGTGCTTATAGTCATAAAATATATCTTCTTTTAAGTAGTTGATTACCAATGATAAAGACTTTTTATCTATCAGTAGTGAGCCTAGGATATTCCTTTCTACTTCTATGTTTTTAGGTAGGTCTATGACTTGCATTATAATTTTTCTATTTCGTTTTTAACTTCTTGCCAATAAGATTTTGCCATTTCCCAATCTCCACTTTCAGACATAATACCCATAGACAATATTTCATCTACTGCTATTAATGCACATTCTTTATAATAAGGATTATAATCTACAGCATAATCATCATTTAGTGGTCTTTCCATTTTATCAATTAATTCTTCTGCTTTTTCTTTTGGTGTCATTTTAATTTAATTTTTGTGGTTTGTGTATCTGTATTATTTGTGTATTTACTACCATTTCGTTTCCATGTTCTTACTGCAGCTTTCCAATCTTTCATAGGATTTTTGCTTACTAACCAACCTCTTGCTTCATTCCAATCACAGAAATATTCGCCATCTAAATTAAAATTAATTTCTTTGGCATAATCGCTTACTTCTTTCGGTGTAGGTTTAACAAATTTTTTGTTATATATCTTATTAGTATTATTAATAGTTGTATTATTAATCAATGTATTATTATCCTTCGCCTTTTCCGAATACCCCCCTTCGGTATTCCGAATACCCCCATCGATTTTCCGAATAGGTATAGTAGGTGTTAAAATTCTTTGTTTTACTTGTTTTCCTTCGTACAAAAGAAAGGTAGTAATATATCCTTTAGAAACTAAAGAAGCAATCATTTCACTCACTCTTGAGTTGCTTAAATTAAAAAATTCACCGAAATAACCATTGGAAGCAAAGCAACCTTTTTCTGCATCTAGGGAGTCAATCTCTACTAATAAAAGTTTTTCCATCCATGTAAGGTTATGATCCAACCAAACATCCTTAGGAATCCACACCCCCTTAAAATCTCTATTCATAAAATAAAAAAGCCCTATCCAATTCCCCCCAGTCGGATTGGGGGTTCATGTCAAGGGCAATAAGTTCTAAATGAGTATCCGACACTCATGACAAATATACTAAAACAATTTAGGTTGCAATAAAACATCGGAAATCCTTTTATTTGCAATCTGTAAATATTCTGTACTCATTTCACTACCAATAAAATTTCTATTATTCATTATAGCATGAATAGCTGTGGTTCCGCTACCCATAAATGGATCGTATATTAACCCACCTTCAGGACAACCTGCTAAAATTGGTTTAGTTATTAAATCTACATTATATGAAGCATAATGTTTGACAGATGATGGTTTAGTTTTAACATCCCAAAAATCACTTACACTACCTGGATTTTTACCTTTTGGATTAAAAGATACGCCTTTCGCGCCCACCTTATCGTCAGAATGACTTTTTGCGTCATCTTTATATTCGTGTCTTTTACCATCATTTCTTTTATCATTTTCCCAAATATGTTTATCTCTAATAGAATCTAAATCAAAATAATATTTCCTTGATTTAGCCATTAAAAATATATACTCATGTTTTTTAGTAAATCTATCGTTTACAGGTTCGGGCATTCCATTTCTTTTAGCCCAAATTATATCATTTCTAACAATCCAACCTCTATCTATACACCCAATAGCAAATCGATGTGGAATTAATATTAAACATTTATCAGGAAACCCTTTTTGACCACCTCTTCCAGCTTTAGTTCCAGTTGCTACTATAGGTTGGTCATTATATTTATCTTTTTTATCTCCAGCCCATCCTGAATTATTATATGTATCGCCTAAGTTAATCCAACAAGTTCCTGATGGTTTAAGAACTCTATAAATCTCATCCATCATTACCCATAAATGTTCTAAATATTGTTGAAATGTTGGCTCTAGTCCCCATTGACCATCATAACCATAATCTCTTAATTGCCAATATGGCGGTGAACTAATTACGCAATCTAAAAAATCATTGGGCATTTTCTTTAATGTTTCTAAGCAAGGTTCGTTGTGTATTGTGTTTATCATATTAATTTGTTTTAGCAATCCTAAAAACCACCCTTCTATTTTCCACTATAAATCTCTTACGAGCTAATGGGTTAAGTGATTCTCTAATTACCTGAGCAGATATTTTAGTCTTGCGACTAGCTAAAGCTGCTGATTTAAAAATAACTTCTTCTCTAGTATCAGTATATACCATTCGTATAGCTACTGAGTTTTCTAATCCTTTAATCTCACCTGGCATCTTCAGTTGGTTTAAAATGGTTTTTTAGTCCTTTAATAAATGATTGATTGGTTTCATGAAAATCCCTTTTAGCAAAATAATTTTCATCTATCTCACCCCCATCCATGGAGTTGGGGTACACGAGAATGTCGTCATCGTAAAAATTACGCACTCTACCTGTTTTGTAACACACCACTTTCCATATGGTGTTTGTATCAGTTCCGTAATCAATCCATGCGATGGCTTTTCCATATCCTAAAGGGGTTAATACATCAATAGTATTTTTTAATTGGTGTATCATTTTTTCAATGATATTTTAAATGTAGTCGTAGATATTCTTGGAGCAGGATGTACCATCTCTCCTGTTTCAGGATCAACCACAGGTGATGTAATCGACCTTAACATCTTTTCCCTTTCTTTAAGGGCATATTTAAGGCTTTCTACTTCCTTATTTAGCTTATCCCAAGCGTAATCCTGTTCGTAAATATACTTTACTCCTGATTCAATCTTAGAAACCTCGCTACCTAATACCTCAGCTTTGCCTTGAGGATACTTCTCAAGTTCACTAACTACTAAATCACGAAGGTCAGCTCTAACCTCATCAAATAGCTGAGAGATAGCATCCATTCTTACTAGGGTTTCTAATGGGGATTCCCCTGTTTCTTTAAAGTGTTCTACGATAGTGCTTTTAATCACACTATTGTTAAATTTACTAGGCTCGTAGGAAGCCAATTCTATTTTTGGTAATGATAATTCGTTCATTTTATTTATTTTTAATAGTTAATGTTTCATTATAATCTACAAATTGATTTAAATTCCATTTTCCTGTTGTGCAAAAATCTTGTTTGGCATGATCCCAACTTGTATCAGTTGTAACTATTCCGTTGCCTGTTCCGTTTTCGTCAATCATTAACACAATGGTGTAACTATTGTCATCAAAAGTTATCATTAATTTAGGAAAATCATAATATGTAGATATTGCTCCAGTTATTTCTAATGCCATTTTATTTCTTTTTACTTGTTAGTGAATCTTTTTTACTTTTCATTAGCATCATCAAAGCTTCATCATTTTCGATGTATTCTTTATGTGCAAAAAATATTTCGGTTAAATCTTTCATCCTAGTAACCGCAGTAATATCCTTAATCAATTTAGTCCTATCGATTTCAATAGGAATCTCCTCGGCTACCACTTCAACCACATGGGGTTTTTTAGGGATATCATCCTTAGCGAAATCCATTTCTTCAGCAGGTGTTGCCTCAAATCCAGCAGCTTTCATCAACCAGGCTAAAAGGTTTCTATAAGCCTTACCAATGGCTCTAGTTTGTGCCATAGATAAGATAGCATACTCATCAAAATAACGCTTGGTTTTCTCCTTATTAGAGCATAAAGCAATACCTACTGCCATTAACTGACCTGTGGTAATGTTACGCACTTCGCATTTAGCTGAATATCTAATCTCATCTTCCTTGGACATATCCGTAGTTTCTGTGATAATCGGCATCAGTCCTAAGGAAGCTCCAGCAAATTGCCAACCTTCAACATTTACAAATTGTTTGCCTTGGATATTGGATGATAATCCTTTCTCTTTAATTAATCTTGATAAATCTTTAGATAGGTCAAGCATTGATTCTGCGTTGACAATATCAAATTTGGGTTTAGTTTGAAGTTCCATACTGTAAGGTTTTTTGGGTTTTTAGGTTTTGAGTAAAAAATACGGCTTGTCTTATTGGGTGTTCTTCCCAAAAGTTTACGATGCTTTGCATCATTTCTAAACTACTTTGTGAGTAGTTAATGTTGTGGATCACTTTAGCAATAAACAATCTTTGCTCTTGCTCGGACCAGTTTGAAAAATCACTCGACATAATTGGTGTGTTTTGGTTTATAATATGTTTTGAAGGTTTTTTAAATCGTTAATAGTCGCTTCATCATAGCAAAGCAAGTTATTAATGTTTTGGATGGCATGGATAACAGTTGTATGGTCACGATTGAATAACATACCAGTAGCTTTAAGCTTGTATTTAACCTTGTTTCTAATGATATAAATAGCCATGTGCCTAGCCATTACGATTTCTTTGAACCTGGTACGACCTACCACATCTTTAACAGATACTCCATAATAGGCACAAACCTTTTCAATAATCTCATTACAAAGGGATTGTCTTTGCTTTGGACTCATCTTCTTGTTACTAACTGAAGGCATAATCCAATAGTTAAAATTTTTATTCTGACTGAAAATCATAGATAGAGTTTTTAATGTCATCAATTTTTTTAGCGTAGTAGGTTTCTACTATTTCAATCATCTCCTCATCAGCCTTGGCTAAACGAGTTTTTACTAGGTAAGGGCTGAATCCAGTTGCCTCACAAATCTTTTTAATATCGCCATATTTAAGCATGGCACGATAATCTCTAATCAGCATTTTTGGTTTTTTTAAATAGTTTATAATGTCTATCAATGGATCGCATAGCAGCCTCAATAGAGGTAAAATACGAAGCTCTCCAATAGTAGAACTTGTCTAAGGGTTTTTTGTTATCCCAATGGATAAACATACCCCTGTAAATAAAGTCCTTCTTCATTCTATGACTATCAATAGTAATCATAAAATAATCCTTAAGACCTTTTTGTTTTAGATGGGATGGTGTTGGGTGCACGATTCAAATTTTTAGGCTAGTTTAAAAATGGTTTCTACTACCTCTTTATGAGGTTTAGTTTCGACATTTGAAGCAATGTTTAAAAACATATCGTAAGCTTTATCCTTATCGGCAGATATGCTATTGCTAACATACATTCCGTCTTTTTGGGTAAAATAAACGATTAATTTAGATACTGGATCAAATTCTTTGATAAATTCAAGTTTTACTGACATAATTAAGGGTTTTGTATTTTGTTAAGTTTTTGGTGTCTTTGGAAATAGGATGTCATCCCTTGAGAATTAATTTGACTCATGACATTCTCGTAGTATCTTGGATGTATGCAAGTTTTTGCCGAGTAGTTGTAATAAACATCTTCTCCTTGCTTGATAAGTTCGCCAGTCATACTGCAATAGCAATCGAACCTGGCTGTGATTAGCTCAAAATTCATAGATGGGTTTTTTGTGTTTGTTAATAATTTTAAACGAAGTTAAAGGTTTTTTGTTATTGTTTAAGATTTTTATGGGGTTTTTTGTTAAGGAAATCATAAAAGATTTTTGCTGGATTTTTGCCTGTGGGATTTTTAGGGGATTTTTAGCAAGTTTTTGGCATGGAGTTTTTGGCGAGTTTTTGGCACTTTGCAATTTTGTTTCAATGGTTGCATAACGAACTAATGTTATAATTTTAATGTTATAACGTCGATATTTTATATATACGTATTCCATATTCATATTAGAATCAATTTAATGGCTATTTTTAGCCTATTTTAGCCCGTTTAATTTACTTTTAATATCCTTATATCATTTATTTTTTTATCGTCTTATTTCGCCTTAAAATACTTTATTTATTTTACGTCCCTATTTAATACATTAAAATAAAAAAGGGATACCCCAATTACGGGATATCCCAACACATAAAACAACACAATTATTTTAAGGAATACTCTAATATTGAATCTTTACACTTTTTACATATCATGATATCGAAATATTCGTCGTATTCAATATCGTCTATATTTACAATTTCGTCGCATGATTCACAGGTGCAAAGATCGTCGGCGTCGTCCCAATATTTATTGGGTATAAATTTACTTTTTTCGTGTACGTTCTTATAATCGTATTTTTTATACGACATATTAGAATACCAGGCGCCTTCGTCCCACATTCCCGCGCCTTCGTTTAATATGTGGAATTCGCCCGAACTATCTAAGAAAACGAATTTATTTCGGTCGCCAATGGAATATTCCAATAATTGCATAATCGCGTTATTATTGCAAAAGTCATTAGGCAATCCCTTCATGAAATAGTTATTAAATATTTGCGTATCGTTTATTGGAGAATTGGCGGGTACGTCGATATCCAAAATACCATTATGACAAAAATATACATGTTCGTTAACTTTGAACGGGTGCAAATTTTTTTCGTTTATTCCGCCTGAGGTCGCAATCCTAAAATGTAAAATAATATTTCCGTTCGTTTTATCCGCATGTTTTTTTAGGCGCATAAATTCATTAAAGTCATGTAATTCCCTTTGAACGATTATTTTGCCGTTATCGACGTACATAATACCCGCGCCGTCGTTATTTGCGTCCCAACATGTACGCAAAATATTTTCTTTTATTTTTATTCCTTTCGGCTGAATAGCTATAATACACATAATTATAAATTTTTTAGTTTAATGAATTTTTTTAAATTTGAATAATCGCATGAATTCGAAATATATTCTTTGTATCCTTCTAAGGAAATTTCGTTAAATTCCTTTGTATACATAAATAAAGAATAAACGAATTCAATATTTTTATAAAAGGATTGAGGATTAAGTGTACCCCTGAAAATACGTATTTCAATCGTCGCATAATTTTGTAAATTAATTGCAACATATCGCGCGGAATTCCCGTCTTTTTTCTTTGCCTTATATATCAATTCGGAATTCGATTCATCTTCGATATTCGCCCATTTCTGTAATTTATCCAATTTTCTTTGGGATATACCAATTATAAATTCCTTATTTTCTACAAAGAATTTCATAAAACGATATAATTGCCAGGTACTAAACGACTTTTTTGATATGTGGACGTGCATTCCGCATGTATTCGCATTATATGAATTGTACCCGTTATCGGAAATTACCTTCAAAGAATTTAAGATTGATTCCTTTGCATGAATTAAATAATTAAATGTTAACGGGTGAGTAACTATTTCGAATCCATCCGTTAATGATCCGTCCGACTTAAAATACCAATGTTCCTTTTCTATTTGTTGCGCCAATTCGCCATGCTTAACACTATTTGAATTACGTCGTTCAATTTCCAATTCAATCCCTAAAAAAGGGGTATTTTTATCGTCATAGGGCAAAGTAAAAAATTTTGGCGTCGGTTTATATGAATACCCGTTAATCAATTTTGCGCCTTCTTCTTCTTCTTCTTCTTCTTCGTCTTCGCGTGTATCATGGTATTCCCCGTCCGATTCCCAATAATATACGTCGTCGACATGTCTTATATCCCCGTCGCAATCATGTACCAAGGAATTATATTCCATGTATTCCAATGTAATATATTCGTCGCCATATTCGTATATATCATGACTCGAATTGCAATTACGATAATGTGTATAAAATTCGCGTCTTCTATCACATACTATGCGCGCGTCGTCTTCTAAAATGTATTCTTCGTCAATTTCGTCATAGGTTATATAATCTTCGTCATTATCTTTATTATAATATTCCCCGTTTATTTCGGTACAATCGTCGGAATGAGAATAATACCCCGAATACGTTAATACAATATCTTCATAATGTCGATATCCTGAATAAGTAATTGATTCGCGCCATGATTCGTTTAGGTAACTTTTGTCGATTGACTTTTGAATTAATTGCGCAATTTTACGCAATTCGCTAAATGTTGTTAATGTTGTTTCCATGTGTTTGTGTTTTGTTTTGTTGTTATTAATGTTTGTCGAATAGTGTTTTAATATACACGTAAACGAATACAAAGGACAAAGTAATTAAGACGAATTCGCCTAATGTAATTGTTTGATTCATGTTAAATAGTTTTATTGTTATCAAATAGAATAGAGAATACCAGGCGCATAATTGTACCAATAAAAAATACAAATAATCCTAACTGAATGACGAAAAGAATGTTTAAATATTGCATAATATAGGCGTCGTTTGTTTTATACGACGGAATAAAACTACTGAATTAATTAATACAAAAGTCAAATAATATAAAAAAAGATTAAAAGAATTTAGTTAATGTGTACTTATTACACTAAGGTATTCGGTATTGTTTTGTATATATCTTATTAGTATAGGATATATTAGTACATATAGTATATATTATATAATATAGGATATAATGTATAATATAGGATATAATATATACTATAATATGATTAATATAGGGATATATTTATACCTTAATTGAATTGATATATTACAGCCTATTCCTTAATTGGGCCATAAGATTCACTAAACAATCAATAAAGTAAAATACATATCTTTGACCTTAGCAAAGGGCTAACAATAGGAGAGGGGCAATGGCTTATAATCTATATTATGTTAAATAGGAGAGGGATAAGGTCGTTATTCAATGTTATAACGTCAAAGTCCCCTACCCCACCTACCCCCTACCCTATTTTTTAGCGTAGGAAAGGTGGATTGCCCCTTGTGCCCCTCAATATTCTGATTTCATCCAATAACATTATAAAAATATATAATATGTACAAGTGTAAACCCAAACCAAAGAAATAATGAATGCTCAATTCAAAGACATCACTAAGGAAGCTTTTATAATAGCTTACAAGGAGAACTTCGGCAACATCACGATTAGTTGTGAAGCTGCTGGGATTAGTAGAGCTGCTTATAGCAGTTGGATTAAGTCAGATGAGGAGTTCCGTACTAGACTGGCTGAAATAGAGCCTGAAGAGATTATGCTTGACTTCGGTGAACATAAACTGATGGAGAGAATATCCAAAGGAGATACTTTGGCTACTATGTTCCTCTTAAAAACTAAAGGAAAGCGTAGAGGATACATCGAAAGACAAGAGGTAGCTCATGAAGGAGATGTGGTAAAACAGATTACTGTCAATGTCTTAAAGGCAAACCATGTAGATGATGTACCTAGATTAGATGGTGATGAGAATCTTCAATTAGAAGATACAGGAATGGTTGTTCCTGCAACTATGGCGGAGCATATTGCTGAGATTCCACTATACGACCATGACAAAGGAGTGCTTTTAGACATAAA
>Ga0214919_10006534_pt1 | contig 16016 bp, 15 predicted proteins | sample LL1503_MetaG_FD_177994 | JGI IMG/M metagenome (GOLD analysis project Ga0214919, IMG submission 177994) | Freshwater microbial communities from Lake Lanier, Atlanta, Georgia, United States - LL-1503 | ecosystem: Environmental > Aquatic > Freshwater > Lake | place: USA: Georgia | collected... | reverse complement strand
GATTTGTTAGAGTATTTCAATATGATACGCGAGTATTTAATTTTTCACAGGAAATTATTTTTTCTGGGTTCTATTTATGTTTTTATATATCTTGGGTAATAATATCGTTTTTATTTGGAAAAAGAAGTGAGTGTTGTTCAAAATATTGTTATAATTTTTTTATGGAAACAATCTATTGTATTTTTTCTTTTATAAATTCGATTGTATCATTTTTTATATTTTTCAATATATTTTCAACAACTGACAAAATGTTGTTATTTGGTCCACTAATATATATATTAATGTTTATTTGGGTAGTACCATTTTTCCTGTCCTTATCTCTATCGATTGAATCAGCCTTTTATTATATTATTTACAGTTTACCTTTCTTTTTGAATATATGCCAATATGTGTCTTTCGTCCCAACATTTGCTTTCTCAAGACTGCATGATTTATCATGGGGTAATAGAGATTCAAAAACGGATGTAAGTAAAAGTAAAAATCTATCGTTTATATTTACTACTATAAAATTAAATTTGATGGTTGTATTATTAAATGTATTTATAACGATGTTATATATTTATTTAATCACGGTTATAGGTCATAATGAATATATATATTCAATATTTTTTTTAATTTTATTTTCAACGGTTATAATTCAGATTTTTTTTACTATAATGTATTTTTGTAAAATAATTTGCAAGGGATGTAGAAGACAATGTTGTTGTTCAAATAGTGAAGATTCTTCAGAGGTAGTGTCAGATAAACTTACAGCTGGTACAAAAACTAGTAATAGTAGTGCAATTATATGATAGTTTTTTGAATTAAACCATAAATAATTCAAAAAACAAAACTTTAAGAAAAAACTTTATTGTATGTAAATAAAAAATGTCGATAAGAATATACAATCCTGACGAATTTCCATTTGGATTATTAAGTAATAATTTTAATTATAAAATGATTATAGATGGAGAAGAATGGGATAATGTGAGTCAATATATTTACACTAATTTAATTCCTATTGAAAATAAACATTTTAGAGATGTTTTAAAAAAAACTTCGTATGATTATATTTCAAATAAATATGTGGAATTTGAATCTAATATTAAGGATACTTTTGTTAAGGATGTTTTAATTAAAAGCTTGGAAAAAAGATTCGATGACGAAGAGAATAAAAAATATTTATTGAATACAGGAAATTCTAGTTTATTTTACATTAATGAGAACAACCTATTTTTTGGAACTAAAGAATCTTTGATTTCAAAACTTAAATTATTTGATTATACTGATAGTAAAAATGTTCTGGGATATGTTTTTGAAGAAATAAGACGTCGTCTTCATATGCAAATAATAGAGACAGATCTATTAAAACAGTATATTAAACTTTGTTTATTAAACGATATAGTCATGGAATCTTATTCAAAAGTTGTAGATCTGATGGGTGTATTACATGATAAAGCAAATGAAAATAAACTGACTATATTTGATAGATTTATAAATCAGTATGATTCTAATTCAATTGATATAAATGTGGATGAATATAAAAAAGAAATAGAAAATGATTTGACTTTATTAAAAGTTTTAATTATATCTAAAACAAATCCATCCTGTTTGGTTTTATATTCTTTACATAAAACAATTCGAAAAAGTTGTGAAAAAGTAAAAAAACAGCTATCTAGTGCAATTCTTGAAATATATTTAAATTATTTTGCAAAAAACAATAAATTAAATAAGTCTGACATTGATGATGAATTGAAATTATTAAAAAAAGAATATTTGGAAGAAATTATTTTTTATCTATATGAAAAAAGATTATTACCTGAATCTTTGAAAAATGAAATATCTGCGTTTGTAAAGGATAAGGAATTTTTAAAAGAAAATGTTTTAATGTCGTATGATGATTTTAATATTGAAATTTATATTAACGATGAAGAAATTTTTAATAATCTTAAAATGACTGAACCATCAACAAAAGATTTTCTCTTCACAGATAACAATTCAATTTTATCCATTTTCGGAGAAGAGACTTTATTTTTAGAAGGAAAAACTTATTCTAATGTTGATCAATATATTCAAGAAAAAATAGGACAAAATGATTTTTTTAATCATGAAAAGCGTCTTGCAAAAATAAACATGTTATGTCTGAGTGGATTAAATGCTAAATATAAATTTGAAAACTATACAGGTTTTTTAGATAGACATACTTTGGATTTACATCATATTTTATATTTAGGCAAGGATAAGAATATTATTCAGTTAGATGAAATTTCTTTAATTTCAACTATAACATCTGGTTATTTAAATTATCATAGTAAAAAATCTATTGATATGAATAATATAATTTCAAATTATGAGAATGTTGGTTATAATTTGGATGAATTTTTAGGTAATGATTTATTTGTAAATAACTGGTTTCTGAATATTATTAAAAAATTTTCTATATTAGTTTCAAATATGTTTTTCTTTATAGAAACCAAGTTTAATAAGAATATAAAAATAGATTCAAATTTTGTAAGAAATATTCATGCAAAAATTTACGATGGTAATGAAGATGAAAATAAAGATGAAACAAAGATACCAGATTATGTTTCAAATTATTTAAGTTCTTTATTTGAAATATTAGATGATAAAATTGTTGATAGTATGAATGTTCAAAGTGCAATTTGGAAATTATTTTACAATGATTTAATATTTCTTTGGAATTCAGTTGGAAATGAAAGTAAACAGAATGATTTTAAAAATATTATTTATAATATACAGTTAAATTTGACAGATGCACAGAGTCAGTTTATAGTTTTGGATGATTTATTAGATAATTCAATATGTTTAGCTACGATAAATCTTTTGAGAAAGATAAATGAATTTTCAAACGATTACTTAAGTGTTGAAGATATTTATAATAAGTATTATAATGAATTTAAGGCGTTAAAAATAGAAAAATTTCAGTTTCAAAATGTGTCCGACTTGATAAAAGAAATTTCTAAAAATAATACTAGTCCAGCGTCAAAGAATCTTTTAGGGAATTTATCAGTTGAACGTTCTCAAAAATTTATAGTTAAAAATGAAGATTTGATAAATGTTTTTGGAATAATTACAAATGTCAATACTTATCGTAAACCAATTGAAGTTAAAAATGAAGAAAAATCATTGGATTATGACTATTTTGATGAATACGAAGAAGGAATTAATAATAATGATTATAATTCTGAAAATGAAGAGTTTGAGGTTGAATATGATAAGGTTGCGGCAAGTAAATTTTCAAATGAAGAAGAAGAAGATGCAGAATATGAAAATAATGAAGAAAAACAAACGGATGAATTAATAGATGAAGATGATTTAAATAATGAGTTTGAAGATGCCATGAACGAAATGTATAATGAAGATAAGGAAGACGAAGATTATGATGGAAATTTTGATCAGAATAGAATGAAGATCAATATTGATAAATTTTTAAAAAAACAAATGATATCTCAAAATATTAAAAGTGATGCAATTATACACCTCATTAATATTATCAAAACTCATTCTAAAACGAATATAAAATCCGATGCTATAATAAAAAATAGATGTAATTTTTTTCAATATACAACAACAGTCAAGTCTTCTAAAAAACTTCAAAAGGATAAAAATATTTCAAAAGATTTTGAAATATCATCAGATATTTTGAAAAATGTAAAATATGTGACAGGTGTAAAAGGTGGTGGAACGGCATCTGAAACTTGGATTTTAGAATTATTAAACAAGAGTAAGATATTTGGAAAAATTTTTATAAATATTGATGATAATATTTCAAGATTAGTTTTCGATGATGAAAATAAAAAGACAAATTTCTTTTATTCAAGTAAAAGTTTGGATTATGAAAAACGAGTTTATAAAGAAATTATAGGACCAATGAAAAAATTAAAAATTTGTAAGCATTTCGTTCCATTGATTGATATTATTGAATGTAATTATGAAACATTACTGAATATTTTAATAGGACGTACGTATGACAGTGTATCTAAGAAATTATATGATAGAGAAAAATTGGATTATATATTAAAAAGAAATATTGAAGGAATAATAAATTTCAATAAAAATTTTAAAATAAATGAAGATTTAGGTGAAACAAAAAATATTCAAAATAATGACATTATAGAAAAACTAAATTTTTCTTTACTCTTGACGAAGTATTTCGATGTTGAGAATGATATAATCACTTTAACTAAATTTTTGGGAACATATATTGGAAATAAAGATATTATTTTACAAGTATTGTTTCAATTAGCAGTTGTTTGTTACGCAATTTCATTGTGTAATATGACTCATAATGATTTGCATGCGGACAATGTTTTTATAAAAAAATTAGATTCGTTGCAAACTTTTGTTTATTACATCAATGATCAAAAGTACGAGATAAAGACTTTTTTCAAGGTTTATGTTTTTGATTTTAATTTTAGTTATGTTGAAAAATTTGGGGAGAATGAGGGAGTGAATGATTATCTTTGTGAAAATTTTAGTGTATGTAATGAATTTATTCAAAATAAAGATATATTGAAGATTTTGTGTGCAGTTTTTAAATTTTATCCAGAAAGTTTAAAATATACGACACCTAGTGAAGAAAAACAAAAAATAATAGAAAAATTATATGTAGAAGATAAGGAATGTTTCTTTAGAAATAAAACTTCTGAAACAACGATGGGAAAATCTGTTAGATCTGACTTTTTTAAACAATTTAATTCTAGTTTAAATATTTTAAAAATGATTTATGTTGATATACCGAGAAATGAGTCTGAAACATTAAAAACAACTGAACAGAATATTAGACCATTTTTAGATGGAGGAGATGGTACTGGTATGAATGAAAATGTATCATTTATAAATGAAGAGAATTTTAATGATGGTCAAATAGATTTAGAAAAACAGGTTAAATATATTTCGAATGTAGTAATATCACCTGATTTTCAAAAACCATATCAAGAAGAAGAAATAAATAACAAAAAATTCGATAATGGTGAAGAAGAAAAAATAATTCAAGAGAAATTCGAAGAAGAAGATAAGGAAGAAGAAAAATTCGAAGAAGAAGATAAGGAAGAAAAGAAAGAAGAAGAAAAGAAAGAAGAAGAAGAAGAATATGGAATCAATACCAAAAATATGATAAAACTGTTTGAAAATGGATATGCAATATTTAAAGGAAATAAAAGAAATTTGCTGAATAATTATTTTTCAGAACAAGTAGAATTCAAAAATAATAAAGAAAAAGATACAGCCTTTAGCGCTTTTTCTGCTTTATGTTTACATCCAACGAGTTTTCATCATAAAGAAATAAGAAATATTCGAATGAATATTTATAATGATTTTGTAGATAAATTTAAATTATATTTTCCAAAACTGAACTTTGAAATGTTGTTCGATTGTTTATGTTTTATAACAAAAAAATCAAAGTATACAGGGTGTAAATTTTCAAATGATTTTTCAAAAGATGATTTAGTATTCAGAGGATTTGTAAATTTGAATGAATCTGGAAATCAATATTTTCACTTTAAAAAACTTAATACAGGTAAAATATTTAATGAAATTATTTTTCCAAAACATATTGTTTTATATAATACTAAAATTATAGAAGAGGTTGATTTTTCAAATAAAAGCGAAGGAAATGAAAATGGTGACTATCGTCTTTATTTTGGATTTCATATTTCTAAAAATGAAAAATCTATTTTTAAAGAAAATTTGGAATGTATAGATAATCAATCTATTCCTAAAATTTGTAATGGATCTATTCCTGAATTATATACTGATGATCAATTAAAAAATTGGAGTGTTAAAGTCAAACAATACTCTAAAAAATTTAAAAAATCTTTTTTGAACGAGAATGGTCTTGTTCATAAAAATCTGTCTTTAAAAGAAGCAAGTGATAAAAATTCAACAATCACAATTATTCCATATACTGAGGAAGAACAAAAAATTCATAAGTTCATAACACTTTAAAAATATTTGAAAATTAAAAAATTGATATTTAAAAGATTATTTAAGGGAATAAAATAAAAAATGTCATGCTTTGAAAGTCTAACAAAATCAATTGATAAAGAGGTTACTTCTTTATTAAGAAATATTTCATCTAAGTACAATATCGATGAAAAAGAAATTTTAGAAATGTGGACTAGTAAAGTTACAATTACGTCTTTATTACCTGTACCAGTCAATACTCCTGAAGAAAATGCTTTATTGAAATTAAGTAAAAGTGAGTTAATTGAAATGTGTAAAGGTAAATCATTAAAAGTGACAGGTACTAAAAACGACTTAGTCAATAGAATATCTGAATGCGAGAAAAAAAAGTCAACATTCTTTCAAACAAAAGATAAAAATAATGTTACTAATAATGTTGTAAATAAATTGGTTGAAAAAATACCTGTTATTGAAATTAAAAAAAATAAGTTTGGAAATTATGAACATCACGAGTCGTCCTTAGTGTATGATAATAAAACACAAAAAATGTACGGTAAACAAAATTCTGATGGAAGTATTTCTAAATTAACTAAGGGTGATATTGATACCTGTAATAAATATAAATTTTCTTATGTTATACCAGATAATTTAGCTGACGAAAAGGAAGATGAAGAAGAAGAAGAAGTTGAATTCGATGAAGACGAGGAAGTTGAATTCGAGGAGGAAGAAGAAGAAGAGGAGGAAGAAGAAGAAGAGGAGGAAGAAATTGAGATTGAAGACTATGAATAAAATTAGACACAGTCTTTGTATTTGTAAAATAGAAATGTAAAATTGATTTTAATATTTTTTATACACAATCCAAAGCATGAGTTATTTTATTTATGACAACTTAAGAAATTATTTTTCTGATTATTACACAAACAATTCAAATCAGATTGATATATATGATCCATATTCAACGTATGAATTAGATATATATAATCAAAATGGTAATAACAATCGAATTTTCGTATTATCATTTATATTTTTCTTATACATAACTACAAGTCTAATTTATATTAATAAAATGAAATTATTTTTCAATAAAAAACTATCTATCTACCATGAAAAGTTAGACAAAATCCAACATGAAAAAACAAATATGACGAAAAAATATCAAAATCTGATTCAGTCTATAAAAAAAATAAAAGAAATATCTTTAAGAGATGATAGATCAGCTAAGAAAGTTTGTTTAATTTCATCAGAAATACAAAGTAAATTCAACAGAATGTAATTAAATTATTTTTTTAAACTAATTATGTAGTTTAAAAAATTAAATGTTGTAAATATAAAAAATGGATTTGTATATCAACGAAGATGATAATATTGAATCTATATCAAAATTTATGAGTGAAAGTTTAATAAATGAATTATCTTCATCAGAACAAAAACAATATCCAAGTAAAAATAATCTTCTTAATATTTTTGGTGTAAAATCAAAACAAAAGGAAGAACGTTATAAAAATGATGATAATTTTTATAGAGATGTTTACGAATACTTTTATAAAAAAGGAATAACAAATATGATAATTTCTAATGTATGTGAAATTTTTCTAATATTTTCAGGAATACTTTTTACATTTTTTATATTGGACTGTCTAGATTGGGAATCACTTCTTTTATGTAGTAATGAAAATCATCGTTGCGGTGATATATCATTATTTATTAAGCATCCTTTTCCTAATTTTGTTAGTTTTATACTTTATTTTTGCGGATTTATGGTTGCTCTAGATAAAATAATTGAATTATATTCATCATTGAAACAAATGTTTTTCATAAAAAAATACTATGAAGATAAACTTAAAATTTCAAATAAAGAACTTCAAACCACAAGATGGTCTTTAGTTATACAAAAAATTGAACAATATTCAGGTATTTCTGCTTATGATCTAACCAATAAAATTTTGAAAAATGAAAATTATTATATAGCAATGATTCATAATTGTGTCCTTAATGTATCGAACGAATATTACACAAAACAATTAGAGTTCAATATAAGATTGACTATATTTAATGATATAGATAATATAGATATTTCTAAAATGAAAAAAAAATTTCGTTTACTTGGAATTTTAAATTTACTATTCTCGCCAATTATTTTTTTCTATCTGTTATTCTATTTTTTTATAAGTAATATCCAGGAGGTATATACTAATTCTAAAAATGTTAGTTCAAGGAGATTTAGACTGATGACTAAATGGAAAATAAAACAATACAATGAGTTAAAACATTTTTTCGAAAAAAGAATCAATACCGCCATACCATTATCAAATTTTTATTTAAAACAATTCCCAAGTCCTATAATTGAAATTTTAGCCAAAACAATAACTATATTATGTGGTATATGTTTTAGTTTTAATTTATTACTATCAATCATAGATGAAAATATACTTTTGTACGTCAAAATTTTCGATAGATCTTTATTATTCTATACAGGTGTAATCGGTGCAATTTCAACATTTTCTAGAAGTTTGATAAAAAATCCAGAAGATACAGTTTATAAACCAACAAAGTATATGAAAAAAATTTATAAATGTACAAAATATATACCTGCGAAATGGAAAAATAAATTCCACACATATGATGTTCGAAATGATTTTGTTAAAATATTTCCATATAAGATCTTACTATTATTTTATGATTTAATTAGCGTTCTAACAACCCCGTTTATACTAATATTTTATTTACCTAACAACTCAAATGAAATTTTTGAATTTATAAAAATAAATACTATTAGTGTCAATAAAGTTGGAAATGTTTGTAGATTTGCATATTTTGAAGATTTTAATAAAAATTTATATCTAGATAACAAAATTAAAGATGGTTCTATTACACTTTTTGAAGAAAATCACGAAATCGATTATTCTGACGATTCAGATACTTTTGACTATGAACCCGAAATAAAAAATTGATTTTTTTAAAAAAATGATTTAAAGTTTAACAGATATTCATAAAACAATCAATTCTAACAAAATGAGCTCAACCCAACTAATTAATGCTTCTAGCTATAATACTAACAATATGCGATTCTCTGAACCAATTCCTGGAAGTATTCCTGATAGCAAACCAGCAATTACTTACAAGAGAATTAATATTACAACTGTAAACGACGATGAATCTGTTGGAGATCTTGTAATGGCAACCGGAAAAGTTTATTCTTATGGTGTTAGTGAGAATACTAATCAAGATACTGGAAAGGTAAATGGTTTTGTAATGCCACTTGTTCTTTACGATAGAAACGGTCCAACGCAAGAACAACGTGATTTCGTTACAACTTTTAATGCAGTGGTAGATCATTGCAAGAAATACATCTATGATCATAGAGAAGAACTCGAACAATATGATCTAGAAATGAATGACCTAAAAAAATTGAATCCTCTTTATTATAAGAAGGACAAGGGTAAGGTAGTAGATGGTTCAGCTCCGACACTTTATGCAAAGCTAATTGTTTCAAAGAAGCAAGGTGAAAAGATTATCACTGTTTTCTTTAACGAGGACAGTGGTGATAGTGTAAATGCACTTGATCTTCTTGGTAAACATTGTTATGCAAGGGGTGCAATTAAGTTTGAATCTATTTTTATTGGAAACAAGATTTCGTTGCAAGTCAAGCTTTACGAGTGCCAAGTAACTTTAATTGATTTTGGACATAAGAGATTACTTCAACGACCCACATCTGATTCTAGAGTGAATAATGAGACTAAGAATACAGTTCCAATGACTCTTTCAAAGTCAGCTCCTGATGATGATGACGACGTTGGGAGTTTAGTTGGAGACGACGACGATAAGAAGAATGACGATGACGAAGATTTTGATGTGCCAGTTGAAGAAACTATAAAGACAATTCCTAAGAAGGTAGTTAAGAAAGTATTTAAGAAGGTAGTTGCTACAAAGTAAATATAAACAGTAAATATATATATTCAAGATTTTTTAAAAATATAAGTTTTAATACAAAATAATGTATTAAAAATTTTTAGTTTGTTGTCAAAGGTTCATAATGGTTTCCAAACCAAACTATATTCGCTATTTTTATATAAGAACCATTTAAAGGTGTGAATTCGATTTTTTTATTTCCGTTGTTATGTAGATAAACATTTATTTTTATTTTCCATATATTACAAGCGGCAAGAATCTCATTTGAACCACCCCATGTTGTAGTTGATCTCATTTTACTAATATAATTAGAATCTTCCAAATTTAATATTATTTTTGTTTCAAGACCATCAATTATTGTATTATTGGCTTCTAAATAATTACAAATTTGTTCTCTAATTTTAGAACTTTCAATTTTCAAAAAATAACTTATGCTATCGAATAAACATGACATTTTTATAATTACTACAAAAACTTATAAATTACTTTTTTTAAAAGTAGTATTTTCGCCATGATGTACTTTTTATGTCTTTTTTATATAAAAATTCTAAATATAAGTGAATTTCAGTTATAAAGATAAGGAAATTATTATATAAAATGTCTTATTTAACAATAGTTGTATACAATGGTCTATGTAATAGATTACTTCCTTTAATATCATCACTAAGGCTTGCAAGAAAATGTAATAAAATAGTAAACATGATTTGGACTTATACACCTCAAAGAAGCTGTTTAACTTATTTTGGTGATTACTGTAATCTTCTCGATTTATTTAATAAACCTGAAAATTTAGTATATGAAAAGACCGATATTGATCATGTGAAAACTTATGATTTTTATTATTGGTTGAACTTGGATTTAGTTATAGATATAAAAATTGAAGGAAATATTTATGTAAATTACGCTTTATATCCTATAGTATGTGAAGAAGACAATACCGATGTTTTTATAAATTTCAAAAAAACTTTAAATAAAAAAGGTGAGTTTATTTTAGACGATGTGGGAAAAGAAATCGCCGATGAAATGAAAAGTTTATCACCAGTAAATGAATTAAAAATAGAAATAGAAAAATGTTTTACTGGATTTTTTAAAGAAATGATTGGAATTCATATACGAAAAACAGATGGTGGTTTTGTAAAATATAATTGGAAAGCTATTATAAAAAAACTTATTTCTCAATGTCAAAAATGGTGTAATTCTGAAAGAGGTGTGTTTCTAGCCACGGATGATTCAGAAGTTTATGTTAGTTTTGCAAGTAATCTTGGGAGAAATTTGATTTTTTATAATCCCCCCAAAACATTATGTGGTAGTACTTCATCCAATAAGTTTAATAACGATAAATATAACGTTATTTGTGGTGTAGTTGAAATGTATCTATTAGGTAAATGTAATAAAATGATCATTGGAACAGTAGATAGTACTTTTAGTATATGTGGAATGCTTCTTGGAGAGAATGATGTCCAAAAATATTTAATTTCAGATGAAGAGTCGGTTCCAGTATTTTAAGTAATTATTTTTTATTTTGTAATAATAAAATAAAAAAAATGCCAGCAATGTCACGAGAATATTGTAGAAAAACATCGATTAAAAAAATGGGATTTAGTCAAAAATCTAGTTGTAAAGCACAAGAATTAATTACCCGAACTTCACGTAAACTTTATGGAAAACTTGTAAAATCTAAAAAATATAAAAAAGACTTTTCAGTAATAATTCAAAGAAAAAGAAATCTTATTTTACAGGTTACGGAAATGAAGAGAAAGCAAAAAAGACGCTTAGAAGTATAAAGAAACTTTCACATGGTAAACAGACACAAATAATAAATTCATTATATAATAGAGCAAATTTCCATGCTAATCAAACAAAAGATATGAGAAAAGCAATGAAAGTTTTTCAAAAATGGATGACGAAGAGCAAAAAAAAGTTACTTATATTATAATATATCTGTTTGATTTGTTATAAAATCTTTTGCTTTTATTGGGAATATTCAATAAAGATGAATTATTTTTAAATATACTAGTTTGGTTGATAATTTGCTCCAGTCTTTCTTTCTTTTTTTGATTTTTTTTCCTTTTATATTCAGATCGATTTTTTCTCATAACTGGTATTATAAAATCGTTTTCAAAAAACATTTCATCTTGATTTGATAAATCATCATTTTCTATGTAGTTTCGCCCTCCGTTAAAAGGCAATGTTATCTCTTGTCTACATAATGGACAAGAATTTGATAACAGTTTACCATAACAATAATCACAAATGAAATGTAGACATTCCATGTAATGAATATTTGTTTCAATAACATTGTCTTCTAAGCACACAGGACAATCCATGTTTTTATTTTTAAAAAGATTATAAAAAATTGAAAGATTTAAAAAAATAATTTCTTTAATTTCAAGAGACATATGACAACTATAGTTACAATTGAAAAACGATTATGCATAAATCCATCTTTTTTGGGTAAGAAACTAAAATCACAACTATTTAATTTCTTGAAGGAAATAACAAAGAATGAATGTACAAAAGAAAATGGATATATAATTGAAGTAAAGAAAATAAACAGAATAAAAAATAACTACATATCTGGTAATAATTGTGAAATTATTTTTGAAGTTGATATTGACGCTGAAATTTTAAAACCTGAAATAAATAAAATTTTTACGGATAAAGTTTGTATGATATTTAGTGGTGGAATTTTTATAGACGTGAAAAATAAATTTAAAGTTCTTATACCTCTAGTTTATCTCTATGGGTTGGTTTTTGATCAAGAGAATAAGAATTTTAAGAATGAAAAGACAGGTTTCATAATAAAAGAAAATGATGTTATTGATGTAAAGATTACAGGTATAAAATTTTCAAAAAATAATTTTAGTTGTTTCGGTGAACTTATTTAAAGATATATTCTTACATATTAAGAAATGGGTTGTGATTATTATATAATTAATCAAGTAAAGATAGAATTTAAAGATGATTCTGAGGATTATAATTTAGAATGTAATATAAAAAAATCTTATTTTGATGATGATAATTTTGATATAAATAGTGATGGATCAGATTATGAAGAAAGAATGGATGAACTTATCCAAAATAAATATCTGAAAGTTACTTATAAACCTAAAATTATTTTTGATGATGGAAAATGGATCAATGAATATTATAAGTGTAAATATGAAACGTATCTTGTTAATTTACAGTTTGATATTTCAAATATACTTAAAATTACTAAACAACAAGTAAGACATTTAAATTCGTAAAAATTACTTAAAGATTTGATGTTAGATATAAAAATGAGCGAAATTCACGTTTTAAAAGAGTTTAAAAATAACCTAATATCCTTTTTTGACGAATTAATTGACCAATTTTCAGATATAGGAGAGCTAGTAATGATTAGAATCTTTCTTAATGATCAAGTTATAATTAAAGATGTTGTTGAATCGGTTAGTTATCAAATAAATAAAAATGATCAAATGATTAGAAAAATAATTAAAGATCGTAACGAAGAATTCTTTTTGGAAGAAAATAATTTCTTTGATGGATTGTCAAAGCAACATGATAAGGTTTTGAAATTTCAAACGATTTGGAGATCAAATCGTTTAGATAAAGAAGATAAAGAAACTATATGGAAATGGATTGATTCATTTGTATTTCTAACTGATAAATACAATAAATTGAAAGAAAAATAAATTATTTTTTAGGTGAAGGAGAAGACGGAGAAGGTGATGGTGATGGTGAAGGAGAAGACGGTGATCTTCCAGGGGATGATAATATTCTTTTAGATGATTGATATGGTTGTGGAGAATTTTTAAATTGTGATTGATATGGTTTTGGAGAATTTTTAAATTGTGATTGATATGGTTTTGGAGAATTTTTAAATGATGATTGATATGATTTTGGAGAATTTTTAAATGGTGATTGATATGGTTTTGGAGAATTTTTAGACGAAGATTCAGGTGGTTTGTATTTGTTAGGAGAATTTTTAGAAGGACTATTATTCTGATAATCGGTTCGATCATCGTTTCTGTCATCGTTTCTGTCTTCATTTCTATCATCGTTTCTGTCATCGTTTCTGTCATCGTTTCTGGTATCGTTTCTGGTATCTCTGTCTTCATTTCCACAATTCTTATCTGTCAAAATAATATATTTAGTTTTTTTATTTTGTCTTTCAATAGTTTTCAATTTCTTTTCAAGGTTTTCAATTTGTTTTAATAATTTAAATGTTAGAAGTTCTTGTATTTTAATATTATTTGTTTCTATTGCACTTTTTTCCAATATATTTAAAGATTTTTTTTTCTTTGGTGAAGATTTCATTTTTATCATCAATACAGATTTTCTTTTCTTTGATAATGATTTCTTCTTTGGAGATGATTTTTTCTTATTGGAGGATTTCTTTATTTTGTTAACCATTTATTATATAAAAACAATATATTATTTTTTACTTATTAAATAACACTTGAAATTTTAATTAGTATTTCAAATCTATGGTTCATTTTTTCTAATAATATTGGTATATTCTTACTTTCTTTTGTTATATTATAACTTCGGAAATAATTAAACCATAGGTGCTTATGGTTTTCAATAGCATGTATTACAGAATCAATATTTTTTTCTAATTCTTGTAAAATTTGACTTAGATTTTCAAGACATATACCTAATGTTTTGCTTGTATTTTGTTTTTCTTTTTCTTCAATGAAACTTTTTATTATACCGATATCTTCTATTATATCATTTAAATTTAATAAATTTTGCAAATGAGTATCATGTTTAATTAAAGAATTTAAATATGTTGCACTAGCTACTAAATTTGAAGCTATAGATACTGTACTTCTAATTAAAATTTCGGGATATAAAATTTGACTTGCAACTATTGACATCATTTTTATTTTAATGCGATTTTTATTTTAATTCTTTTTATAAAAATTAAAAATAATATTTTAAGCATCTTCTTCAGGGTTATCATTATCTTCGTCTTCGTCTTCAGAATAATTGTCTTCTAAAATTTCAATTTCTTCTAAAATTTCACTAATTTTATTTTTCAGTAATTGTATTCTATCTTTGTTATTACATATTGTAATTTCATATTCAATCTTTGCAATTTCTTCCCTTAATGAAATTATTTTCAAGTACCAATCACCATTTTTTGGCTGTGATATTGATAAGAAAGATTGGGTTGACATTATATATATTTATTTTATATATTTATTTTATTTAAATTCATTTTTATATTTAAAAAATACCTTTTGCTCTTAGTTCGTCTTTAACTCTTGTATAATATCCAGGATCAGGAAATCCATAATTAGCAGATCCTCCACGAATACTTGTTTTATGATGAACCCCATTCCAAATAATAACATTTCTTCTTCCAGTTGTTAAAGAATCTCCTATAGTAAACGTAAGACCTCTTTCAAAAGATCTACGTAATAAATCTAAAACTTCATAACCTTCTGGACTTGCTTCTAAATAACAATTTCTTACATCTTGTGGATAAGGTGTACCAGGATTTGGTTGATTAGCTGTCGTTACTCCAGCTGGAAAATTATATTCTATAACTATAGTATCATATATAGAACCTGGAAGTTTATGTCTTTCTAATTTTGCTGACATTGTTCCCATAGGCATATTTCCAACTTGAAATCCATAAATTCTATTACAATAAGGACATTTACTTGAACGATTCCACCATTGTCGTAAACAATCTAAATGAAAACAGTGATTGCAATCTTTTAAAATAATACTATTAAGTTCATCATTTTCAGACATACATATTGGGCAATCATCTTGACATTTTGATTCATCATAAGGTATAATAAAATTATCTAAATTTTGCTGACTAGTCTGAGGTCTAATATTATTAAAAATATATCCGTATTGTTTACGAGATTTTTTCTTTGGTGATGATAATCCTGCAACTCTTCTACATGTTTTTGATTTTTGATGTTGTTTTAAATTTAAAACCTGTTTATTACATATTTGACATGTTTTTTTTCTCGAAGAAGGACTAGGACTTTTAGTTTTACGTATAGGACTTACTGTTTTACGTATGGGACTTTTAGTTTTACGTATAGGACTTACTGTTTTACGTATGGGACTTTTAGTTTTACGTATAGGACTTACTGTTTTACGTATGGGACTTTTAGTTTTACGTATAGGACTTACTGTTTTACGTATGGGACTTTTAGTTTTACGTATAGGACTTACTGTTTTACGTATGG
>Ga0214919_10006533_pt1 | contig 16017 bp, 14 predicted proteins | sample LL1503_MetaG_FD_177994 | JGI IMG/M metagenome (GOLD analysis project Ga0214919, IMG submission 177994) | Freshwater microbial communities from Lake Lanier, Atlanta, Georgia, United States - LL-1503 | ecosystem: Environmental > Aquatic > Freshwater > Lake | place: USA: Georgia | collected... | reverse complement strand
TGGTCGGAAAGAAGAACGGCAGGAAGTTGTGCTGCCTTAAAAGGCAATTAAAAAAGCATAGGCAACTGATATAGCCTATGTTTTATCTGTTGTTATATAAAGATGGGTATAGGTTAACGTAATTGATTTGCCAATTACATCACGCCCACGAGCAGTAAAAATATATGGTGTATCGCTTGATTCACCATTACCACTTGTTGCCCCAAAAGCTGTTTGTTCCACCAGTGAAATACGTTGGTTATAAGCTTGGACTGTCCAGTTAATATTACTATTTACACTTCCAGCAGGAGTTTGCCCTGTGCTGGTATAATTAACCGTAAACAGCGCAAGACCTGATGACTCACTACTACTAAACGTAGGTCCTAATTTTAAAGTTGCACTACAAGACGACTCGGCATTCAATGCAGCACCACAAGTATTTGCCAATAAGGTTAGGTACTCTGGGTTATTGCTTAGCGCTAATGAAGTTAAATCGGCTGGTAGATTACCATTATTGCTAATAGTTAGATCTTGGGTAGTTGATTCAATGGTATTTCCACTAATGGTCATAGTGGAAGTGTTTGGAGAAATGGTTAAGATCGGACCATAATTGGTTGAATTATAGGTAACAGGTAGCACTCGGTTATAAGATTTTGTTCCACCAGCCCCAGCATAACTAGCACTAAAACCAACGTTGATTTGTCCGCCAAGTTCAACTTGGTTATCATTAGCATTGACAACATACTCACATGAACTACCTATTGCTAAGGAGTTGAGCGTTGCGCAATTATTAGCACCAAGAGTAGCTATAGCATTACCGCCTGCAACAATTGGTGCTGGAATGCTGATGTTGTTGAGGCTATATCCACCAATATTAGTAACAGTGATTGTAGTGCTACCACCTATAGTTTCTAAAAAAGAGAATGGGTCTGCGGAGCTATACATTGAAACCAATGCTGTTCCTGCGCCATTATACCAAGTTACGTTGGCTACTACATTACTGACACTGCCACCAGTATAAGGAATTGTAATATTAGCATTACCACCTGATTCGGTTACATTAAAGCTGATAGTACAAGTTCCGCTTGGCGCTAAAGAGCTATTACTACAACCAGATAAATTACTAATGCCATTACCCGCAGTGACACTCCCCAGCTCTGCTGTTTGATTGCCAGAATTGCGAACTAACACGCTACCATTAGTTGTTGTGGCTGTGTTGATCAATGGAACTAGTCCGGTGGTTAAGATTGCGCCAGCAGCAGCTGGTTCCACTGCAATGTCGACACTATTACTAAACTGAGCTGTATCATCTAAAGTTTTAGCAACACTTTTAGCTAAATTACTTTTGAGTTTACTCGCTATATTTGAATCAACGGTTATAGTCGCACTAATTGAAGAACTAACGATTGGCGAACTAATTTCAACGGCTTGGACAAAGTTAGATTGAATCTGATGCCCGCTGATATTGCCATTAATTATAGTTAGCGCTGGTTTATTGATTGTTATACTTGAAACATCATAGACCTGATTTTGACCGCTACCGTATAAATAGATTGTTGCGTAACCAGTAGGGTTACCATAGCCTGAAATGCTCACGCCGGATTGAAATTTGGCACCTGTAGTTGTGGTGTTATTTTGAACCTGAGCATAACTGATTAACTGTGTAAAGCTTTGTGGTTGATTATCAAGGTTATAACTGGCTTTGATCTGAAGTGATCCTTGGGTATTAAGTCCATTTAACAGCGGTGTTACTATTACAATCGGGCAAGCCTGATTTGCTGGAACTATTGAACATTGGCTAGCATCGATACTAGCTAAATTTTGCGTGTGTTTAGATAAACTAGTTAATTTTGATGCTAAAGGTACGCTAGCTGAATTAGTGGTTACGTTATAACTAATACCACTTATTGTTTTATTGGTATTATTGTGTATATAAACCACAGTTGAAGTCGAGCTATTACCAAAAACTGGGATTGTTCCTGCGTTATCTATTGTAATTGCAGTCGGAGTAACTGTTGGTGATGTTCCATTGCCATTGCTATTGCTTGTTGAGCCATTGCAGGCAGTAATACTAGTAATAACAAGCAATCCAGAGGCGAAATATAGCAGTTTGCTTTTTAGCAATGGCGGTAAATTCTTCATTTTTTATAAAACCTGATAATAGTTAATCTAGAGCAATAATGGTATATTCTTTAGTTTATCATAGGCTTTCAATATTATTTATAGTAGATTTTTAGATTGCTTGAGTGCAGAGGCAATTGAGATAATGAAATTCAGCTGTGAATATAGTTGGAAAATAAAAAACCACTGAGCATAACATTGTTATTCCAGTGGTTTTAAATTATTCTACAAGAAATACTTGATAGATTAAGCTTATGTAAGACTATAGCTTAAAGGTTTTAACTTTAAGTTTTTTATCTAAATTTTTGCTGATTACATCTAAGAAGTCTTCAGTAGCCAGATATTGACTTTCGTTTACTTGATCGCCATAGATACAAACGGCCAAATCTTTAGTCATCTTGCCTGATTCTACGGTTTCTACGCATACTTTTTCCAATGTCTCGCAGAAATTAATTAAATCCTTGTTACCATCTAGTTTCCCACGATGCTCTAAACCACGAGTCCAAGCAAAGATTGAGGCAATTGGATTAGTTGAGGTTTTTTTACCCTGCTGGTGTAAGCGATAATGGCGGGTAACTGTTCCATGTGCTGCTTCTGATTCAATGGTTTTACCATCTGGGGTAACTAAAACTGAGGTCATTAAACCTAATGATCCGAAACCTTGTGCAACGATATCTGATTGAACGTCTCCATCATAGTTCTTACATGCCCAGATGAAATTACCATGCCATTTGAGCGCTGAGGCAACCATATCATCAATTAAACGGTGCTCGTAAGTGATACGATTTTTGATGAATTTCTCTTTAAATTCATTTTCATAAATCTCTTGGAAAATATCTTTAAAACGACCATCATATTTCTTCAGAATAGTATTTTTAGTTGATAAATATAAAGGCCATTTTTTATCTAACGCCATATTAAAGCAGGCGTAAGCAAAACCACGGATTGATTCATCAGTATTATACATACCTAATGCAACGCCATCATTTTCATAGTTGAACACTTCATGTACTTCTGGAGTACCGTTTTCAGGTGTGAAGGTGATAGTTAGTTTACCTTTACCTTTGGTTACGAAGTCGTAAGCTTTATATTGATCGGCATGAGCATGACGTCCAATTACAATTGGAGCTGTCCAGTTAGGAATTAAGCGTGGGATGTTGTTACATACGATTGGTTCACGGAATACGGTTCCATCCAAAATATTGCGAATAGTTCCGTTTGGAGATTTCCACATTTTTTTGAGATTAAATTCTTTTACGCGCGCCTCATCTGGAGTAATAGTTGCGCATTTAATACCTACATTATATTTTTTGATTGCTTCCGCAGATTCTACTGATACTTTATCTTCTGTTTTATCGCGATTTTCAATGCCAAGATCGTAATATTTAATGTCCAAATCAAGATAGGGTAAAATTAATTTTTGTTTAATAAACGCCCAAATGATTCGCGTCATTTCATCGCCATCTAGTTCAACGATTGGGTTTGCAACTTTAATTTTTTGCATTTAACGACCTTTCATAGTAAATTATTAAGCGCTGGGATTATAGCATAAATGGAAGGTTGATTAGTTAGAATTTAGTTTACCCGCATTAACTATTGCTTATAATTTCCAAGGCATAATACCAGCTTATTGAATCTTTTGTCTTTGCTGTTGTGGGTTTTTAAAGCTAACAGTTGTTGCTCCATCCTAATTCCATTGCCGTTCAACATTGCGCAAAGCAAATTTTCTGGTTAGGATCAGCGAGCAGATCCCGGCAATTAGGCAGCAAGTAGCGAAACTAAATGCGGAGTAATTAAATTTACCTGTTATATAATCGCTGAGCTGAATTCCAGCAGCAAATAATAAGGTTTGGCTAAAGGTCATCAATGATGCTGCCATGCTTTGTGAAACATTTTTATTACTCATGATTAGTCGAATTATACTACCATTACTTAAACCTAAACCTAAACTATAGAAAAACAGCCCAACAGAAAGTAAATTAATAGAGAAATTAAAAACAAAGCTAAAAATAACTCCGGCTAAGGAGATATAGCAACCGCGCAAAATTAATTGATGAAATTGCCAGCGTCCTGCCAAGAATTGCATAGCAATACTTGAAATTGACAGACCGCCAATAGTAATAATCTGATAAATGATGTAATGAGTGTAGTCCAAGTGAAGATTGTGCAGAATCAAATTGGGGGCTAATCCGAGCCAGATTAATAATGGCATTGCTGCAGCAATTGTGCAAGCTACACCTAGCATATAATTTGAACTGGTCGCAATTTCCCAATAATGGCGCAATACTGGCTTTAGTTCTAGTTTTTCAACTCGAGTAGTGCTTTCAGGAGTATTTTTATACAAGCCACACAAGCTGATAAAGCCTAAGATACAAGTTAAAATAAAAATATAGCGCCAACTACTATAACTAACGATTATACCACCAATTAGAGGCCCGATTAGCGGTGCAAGGATGCTTATATTACCCATGATAGAGATAATTTTAACTGCACCCTTATCGTCAAATTTTTCATGGATAATCGCATAACCCATCGCGATAAATGCCATTCCACTACCTTGTAACCAGCGTCCTAACATAAACTGATTAATACTCATACTGCAGGCGATAAGGATAGTAAAGATTAAGAACGAGAAATTACCAATTAAAATCATTTTTCGTTTACCATAACGCTCAGCAAGAGGTCCAAGCCAGAGTTGAATCGCACATTCACCCAACATATAGAAGCTAAGTGATGCAGCAACATAGCTCAATGGCGCGTTAAACTGATTGACTACCGCGATCATCCCCGGCATAATCATATCATTAGCAGAGTAGGTGGTAAATTCGTAAATAACTAGGAATACTGCAAATAAATAAAGTTTTTTCATTATGTCGTCAATAAGTACTTTTCAAAAGTTATCAATCTAGGAAAAATTTAGTATTCAATGGAACATAATCAGTTTTTAAATGATTGATTTTAATTAGTTTTGTGCTGGAGACATGACTTTTCTCGGCGATATTATATAACGTATCGCCGGTTTCAATCACAATATAATGTTTACCACGAGGTGAGGTTTTGATTCTGGATTTAAAACTTGGACGCGCTTGAGGTGATTTTGTTTTAATCGGAGTATTTGTTTTTGATTGCGCTTTATCAGTCTTGGCAGTTGATTTATGTGCCGCATTAATTGGAGTTGAATCCATTGCTGAAATAGTCTTACTTGTATTGCTAGATAATTTTATTTTATTGTTAGCAATTTTAGTTGAGGGGGTTGGTTTTACTGCCATGATTTGATTGCCTTCAGCTGCCTGTGATGCTGCTGAGGGTTGGTCAAACGTTGCTAGTTGTTGTTTCAGTTGTTTGATTCGATTAGCTAGAATCTTTTTATTTTTAGCACTTAAATTAGCGCTTTTTAGGCCACTTAGCGCAGTTATTTTCATTTGCAATAATTCTGGTGTAACTATTCCATCATATGAGCTAACATAATAGCTGGCTCGAGGGTAATTATTTTGCAAAATATAGGCATAAGTTATTCCTAAATAAGCAGCTAAAGGTGGATTTGATTTGCTGAGTACTTGTGAGTAGCTGTCAATCGCTGATTCTAGCTTATTTTGGCTGGTATAGCAATCGCCATGACTAATATAGACTGAGTTTAGTTCTGACTCACTATTTGCTGCAAGTTTGATTGCTTGTTGATAGTTCAAATCTGCCTGCGGATATTTTTGAGTGACGCAAAAGAAATTAGCATAAGCTAGCCTAAATTCAGTATTCTCATCATCTATATCAATCGCACGTAAATAGCTTGTTTCTGCTGCTTTATAATCTTGTAATTGTTGATAAGATTTTGCTTGAACTAACCAGCCATATCCATTATCTGGATCTTGTTGTATTGCCATATTGGCAGATTCCAGTGCGTCATCTGCTTGAGATTGCTTAAGTAATAAATTTGCGTTATTAATGTAATTGCTAGTGCTTTTTGTACTAGGCTTGACGCTGGAACAAGCCAATAAATTTATACTGATAAGACTTAGTAATAGTAAGTTTTTGTAATTAATCATTTAATCTCCTTGCGAAAATAAAAGCACATAAAGGTAAACAGCCGCAAGTGAGTGCGCGCAGGACATTTATCATAGTCTTTAAAAGACTCAGTAAGACGCGTATTAAGTACAAGTATCGCATTCATCCCCAGCAGTTGAGCCTATGAAGCTTCATATCTCTAGTAAATAAATCTATCAACCTTCATTATTATTGGGGCTAATACTTTCCCATGAATAACAAGCAGGGCACTGCCAGAAGAAGGTTTTAGATTTAAAGCTGCAACACCCGCAATGATAGTAAGATAATTTATCATTATATTTCAGGAGTAGGTTTTTAATTCTTTCGGCATCGCTTTTACTCTCTTGTGCTTCGAGAATGTGCGCCCGCGCATCAATAATTAATGCTGCTACTTTGGCACTAGGGCGGTGAATGAGCGAGTTGCGCAGATATTCAACAGTTGCTTCAGGCGTATCATAATTAGCGAGTTTTTGGTATGCGACATCATGAAGATTTAATTGTGGAAATAATGTTGCATAGCCTTTGATTAGTGTCAGACCTTCTTTGACTTTATTAATTCGTAGATAGGCATCAAACATTTTGTCCAAAACTAATGGTAAATATTGATAGCTTTGCTTTTCAATTTGCTGCCAGGTTTGGATCGCGCTAGTGTAATCTTCCTGATTAAAATAAACCTCGCCGAGCAAAATATTGGCACGGACACATTTACGATTAGTGTCTAATGCAGTTGTTACAAACTCTTTTGCTTTATCATAGGAGGATTTAATAATAGCTTCTTGCGCCAATTCACAGTTAAACTGAGCCAGCTCAGTATGGAAACTGAAATCAGAACTGGCAAGTTTTTTAGCGGTATCAATTGCTTCAATCCAGTTTTTATCTTGCTGGTAAATCAGCAAGAGCATTTCAAGTGCCTGATGTCCATACATTTCGCTATTGAGTAATTTTAAGAGCGTTGATTCTGAACGATCAATCAGTCCAGCTTTTTGGAAATCTTGTGCCAATTCCAGACGAATTTTATCTTTGGTTTCATTAGAAAAAACATATTGTGAGGTAAGTAATTTGGTGTGTAATTTGATAGCTAAATCATTTTCTCCACGCTTACGATATAAGCGCCCGAGACTAAACTGTAATTCAACTAATTGTGGCTCTTGTTCTACAACTTGCTTAAGTTCATCACTGGCAATGCCAGTTTTATTATCAACTAAGGCATCTACGCTGTCAAAAATCCTTTGTGGTAAGCGTTTGGCTTGTTTGAGAACTACTTTCATGTCAATACGTCCGGCAATCCAGCCAAATGCAAAGAAAAGCGGGGTAATTAATAACCAAATAACTAAAATATCCAAATCTAAATTCCCTGTGGTTAAATAATTTGATCGGCTTTAGATGTTTTTTCTTCAATCTTGCCGAGTTGTTTTTTAAATTTGCTAATTTGAGATTTTAACGCTAAGTTATTAACAAACCCATAAAGTAATCCGATTAGCAATCCTCCGACAGCAAAAATTGCTAATGTGATAATTAGTGGTAATTTTAATACATAGACACTGAAAAAGTTAAACTCAACAGTTTGCATATTATTTATAGCAAGTACTAGGAGCAGAACAAAAACTACGACTTGAATTATAATTTTGAATACTTTCATAGTGTTACCTTTTTTTAGCTGGTGTATTTTACGCTTTTATAAACTTAATTATACCACAATAATAATATACCTCTTCTCCTAACTTAACCCTAAAGTGATGCGGTCTAAATTATTTTTGCCTGATAATTTGCAATGTCTGCACTAAAGCCATTCTGGTATAATAACGTTAACAATTTGGAGGTATTTTACTCAATGAAAAAAACAAAACAAAATGCGATTTATGCACAATCAGGTGGCGTTACTGCGGTTATTAATGCCTCAGCAGCCGGAGTAATAAATGCTTGTCGTCAGTATTCTGATCAAATCGGTACACTATATGCTGGTTCAAATGGTATTTTGGGTGTCTTAAATGAAGAATTAATTGACACTACTCTAGAACCTCAGGCTGCGATTGACGCACTACGTCACACCCCTAGTGGAGCGTTTGGTTCTTGTCGTTATAAACTTAAATCATTGGAACAAAATCGTCGTGAGTATGAACGTTTAATCGAAGTTTTTGCCGCTTATGACATAGGTTATTTCTTTTATAATGGTGGTAATGATTCGGCTGATACTTGTCTAAAAGTTTCGCAAATTGCAGAAGAATTAGCTTATCCGATCCATGCTATTCACATACCGAAAACTATTGACAATGACTTGGTTGTAACTGATAATTGCCCAGGTTTTGGTTCAGTTGCCAAATATGTAGCAACTTCAATTCGTGAAGCAGGTTTTGATCTTGAATCAATGCATAAAACTTCAACTAAGGTTTTTATTTTGGAAGTTATGGGACGTAATGCCGGATGGATTGCAGCTGCTTGTGGAGTGGCTAGTGAATCGGAAGAACAACCACCTCATATTATATTGTTTCCTGAAATAACTTTTGACGAGGATGGGTTTATTCAAAAAGTTAAACATTCAGTAGATAACTATGGGTACTGTGTTATTGCTGTATCTGAGGGGCTTAAGGATCGCTATGGAATGGAATTAAGTGCTTCGCAACATACGGTAGATGATTTTGGACATCATCAATTAGGCGGTGTAGCTCCGGTAATTGCAGGAATTATTAAAAAACGCTTAGGCTACAAATACCATTGGGCGGTTGCTGATTATTTACAGCGTGCAGCTCGCCATATTGCTTCCGCGGTTGACGTTGAACAAGCCTATGCTCTTGGATTTAAAGGTGTTGAAATGGCTCTTGCTGGCGCAAATGCAGTAATGCCATACATTAACCGAGTTTCAACTACGCCGTATCAGTGGGCTATCGAACAAGTTGCACTGACTAAGGTTGCCAATAAAGAAAAATTTATGCCTCGTGATTTTATTAGCGAAGATGGGTTTCATATTGCAGCCCCTTGCCGTGAGTATATTTTACCATTGATTGAAGGCGAAGATTATCCTCCGTACAGAAATGGCTTACCAGATTATGTACGCCTAAATAAACAATATATCGCAAAGAAATTAAAGGACTTTAATCAATGATGACACTGAAAGTGACACTGGCAATTACTGGTGCCAGTGGTATGCCATATACACTTAAATTATTGTCTGAGCTGTTAGCCAGAGAGTGCTTAGTTAATCTGGTTATCAGCAAGGCTGGCATACTTACGCTTAGGCAAGAGCTTGATATTGTGCTTAGTGCTAATATTGAGCAATCCCGCTTAAAGTTGATTGAGACACTAAACCTGGTGAACCCCGATAATTTTAAACTTTATGCAATTGCCGATTGGTTTGCACCTATGGCATCTGGTTCAAGTGTGGATGATGCAATGGTGGTGTGCCCATGCTCAATGGCAACTCTGGGTAAGATTGCAAGTGGCATTGGTGATGATTTAATTGCTAGAAGTGCTGATGTAATTCTCAAAGAACGCAAAAATCTAATCATTGTTCCGCGTGAAAGCCCATTTTCGACAATCCATTTGGAAAACATGCTCAAATTATCGCGTTTAGGTGTCGCAATAGTTGCACCGATTCCGGCATTTTATAACCATCCCAAGACACTTGATGATGTAATCAATTTTATTGTAAGCCGTATTTTGGATCAGTTAGGTATTAATAATTCTTTAACAAAGCGCTGGTAGATTTGCTATAATACTTTATTAAAATTTATGGTTATTAAGGATTGAAATGGAACATACTATACAACAAATTAAAAAACTAGTTAATGAAAATAATGTTGTCTTATTCATGAAGGGTAATGCAAAGTTTCCAATGTGTGGATTTTCAGGGCGTGCTCTTAAAATTTTATCATTATGTGGTGTAACTGATTTTATTACCGTCAACGTGCTTGAAGATGAGAGTGTACGTCAAGCAATTAAAGAATACTCTAATTGGCCGACAGTTCCGCAGCTCTACGTAAAAGGTGAGTTTATCGGTGGATCCGATATTATGGCAGAGATGTATGAATCTGGTGAATTACAAGAAGTTTTTAAATAAATCAGAAGGCGCTATTATGCGCCTTTTTAATTTTAGAGGTATTATAAATGAATGGATTTCTTAATCTGCTGCAGTTACGTACTATTGAGCAGGAAGCAGCTAATTTGGGAATTAATTTGATTGAGCGGGCAGGGCTTTCAATTGCAAAATTAGTTGGTTCGCAGTTTAGTAAAAAACACCGCATTTTAGTAGTCGCGGGTCGGGGAAATAATGGCAGTGATGGAATGGCGGCCGCAATTAATCTGATTGAAGCCGGCTACAAAGTTGATTTGGTTCGTTTATTTAAAGATAATACTGCGCTTAATCAACAGTGGTATGAGCGTTGTGTTGTACTTAAAAAACCTTTAACTAGGATACCTAGTGATTTGTCTAAATATCAGTTAATTATTGATGCAATTTATGGTATTGGTCTTACTCATGAATTAGATGTAGAGACGGCTAAAATTGTTCAAAAAATTAACCAGCAGTCTTCTTTTGTTTTAAGCTTAGATGCACCAAGTGGCTTGAATCCATTTAGCGGTAAGGTATTTGGTGAGGCAATTCATGCAGATTGTACTTTAACTTTCATCAGCGATAAGCCTGGGTTGCACACTGGTGACGGTTTAGATTGTAGCGGTGAGGTTCAGGTGGTCGAATTAGTTGATATTTCTGAATATAAATTACCTGATGCATTATATCCAGCTAGTTTTAATGTTTTGGATGATATTAACTATAGCCCTCTTTTGCGCATGAAATTTAACACCAACAAAGGTAGCTATGGTACAGTTGCCATCATCGGCGGTAACAAAGGAATGCATGGTGCGCTATTTTTAGCCGGTAGAGCTGCATTGTTAGCCGGAGCTGGCAAAGTTGTACTTGGTGCATTGGACAATGATTTTAAGTTAGACTTTTCGATGCCTGAACTAATGAGTCAATCACCAAAAGAGATTGTTCGTAACCTACAAGCATTTGATGCAATTGCGATTGGACCGGGTCTGGGGCAAGACGATAAAGCGGTCAAAATTCTTGATAAATTATTGGGTGATATTGAAGATAGCAAATTACTAGTTGATGCCGATGCGCTAAATTTAATTGCTAATAATCTTGAGTTAAAATTAAAATTCCGTGAAGTACGTTATAAAATTATTACCCCACATCCTGGTGAAGCTGCGCGTATTTTGGGGGTTACTGTTAATGAGGTTCAGGAGGATCGCTTTATGTCGATTACAGATATTTCGACTAAGCTCAACGCTGTGACGATTTTGAAAGGCGCAGGCAGCCTGATTCAATCAAATAACCAAATTTTTGTTAATACTACAGGTAACCCAGGCTTGGCAAATGCCGGACAGGGGGATACTTTAACCGGCTTGATTGCTGCTTTTTTAGCTCAAGGTATGGAGATGCTGGATGCAACTCGCTTAGGTGTTTTTGTGCATGGTTTAGCTGCTGATCATTTAGTTGTTCAAAAGCGTGGCTATAATGGTATTTTGGCAAGTCTTGTGGCTGAAGAGGCTAGCTGTGTAATTAATGAAATTGTATATGGTAAATTATTCCAATAGTTTTATAGCTAAAATTAAAAAACCGCTGATTATCCAGCGGTTTTTTAATAGCTTTAACAAGCTTAGAATAAGTAACCAACTTTAAAATAAACTGTTGAGTTACCATCAGACATACCACCTGTACCAGTATTTGGTTGGTTGTTGAATGATTGATCATATTTATAACCAGCAGCAACCAAGATAGTTCTCGCGATATCGTATTGAACCTCAGGGTTGATTGTATAACGGAAATCAGAAACCCATCCTTGTTGTGTTTGGCCAGACCAAGCAGGATTTGCACCATTGTACACAGGACCAGCAGCACCATTATTCAAAGGACCTTGACCATCTTGAGTTGCGTCATAGGCAGTCATGTCAATTGAAAATTTCAAATTGTCTAATAAGCGATATTCTGGTTTAACACCTAGACCATAGTACTGATTTAAGTTAGTCATTGTAGTACCATATGTGTAAGTAACATAAGGGATAACTTGGAAACCATTTGAAGCATCACCAAAGAATTGGAATGCATAACCCGCTTTACCAGTAATTAAAGCTTGAGCATAGTTAGAACCTAGAACTGCTGAATTATATACAGAGTCATTCGCTTCAACATTTACCCAGATATTATTTTTAGTTTGTAAAGTAGAACCTAGCGTCCATGAATTACTAGTACCACCTTGACCTTCATTAATTGAAGTATTATTATAACCTGCATAAACGTTATTATTAAAATCTTGGAAAGTATCTGCCATTGCTACCATTGAAGTACCAGCTAAAATTACGGCAAGAAGTTTTTTCATTGTAAAGCCCTTTTTGTTAAAAATATTTTACATTGTCTAAGGAGGTTATTCTTGTTTAATGTCTCTCTCGTGACTAACAAGACCTCTTTATAAGTAGGGATTATAATACAATACAGGTGAAATAGTCAAGGAATCAACCTAATTTAAATAATGGTATACTGTAAAAAAGCAATAAAGTCAAAATAAATGGGTCAATTCGCACGAATTTTTTGACTTTTATTTGCTTGTGTGCTATGTGTGCTTAGAGTTGTTGAAGGTATTTTTTATGGAATACTTTGAGTTGCTCAACTAATTTAATAATTTGCTCACGTGGTGGTAAAAAAGTTGTTCTGAAATGTAATGTATTAGGAAATTGCCCAAAACCAGAACCCGGGACTACACAGATCCCAGTATCTTCTAATAGCTCCATACAATATTTCTCATCAATTGCTGCCTCTACCGCACGATTAATTTGTGCTGCTGGCAAATCAATTTTAACAAACGCATACATAGCCCCTTCGGGAATATTGACACTTAATCCGTCGATTTGATTAATTTCATAACCAATAATTTGCGCCTTTTCTTTAAGATTATTCAAAATATGCGTTTTTTCCTGTAGATAAACTTCATAACTCGCATCGCCTGGCTTAGGTGGGCTTACCATGAGGTAACACGCAATTTGCCCGGCTAAATTCGCACAGAGATTAATTGACTGAAGTTTTACAAATTGAGCAAAAACATCTTCTGGTACATTGCGTATTTCCAGATAGCCTGAGCGATGCCCGCATTCACCATAGAAGCCTTTAGACATTGAATGAAAACTAAATAAAGTCACATCAGTTACTTGCATTTCATGCATGACTTTGGCAAAGGAGTGGAATTTAGCCGTTTTGCTATAGATATTTTCTTGATATACCTCATCGGCTAAGATTGATAGATTATGCTTACGGGCAAAGTTTATAATCATTTTGATGTTGTCATAAGATAAGACTGCTCCAGTTGGATTGCCTGGATTAATTACCGTGATTGCAACCGGATTAAGCTTATTCATTTTGGCTGTGTTGTAGCTATCAAGCAGGCTTTCTTCATTGAGCTGCCAATGGTTAGCCTCATCTAAATAATAACCAATACTTTGTCCGCCAACCAGGGTTAAGGTTGCGCTATACATCGGGTATTGCGGTACTGGTAACATTAAGCCGTCAGTTGGGTTTTTAATAATTGCGGTAATAACCGATTGTGCAGCCTTACTCGCTCCATCGGTTAAGATAATCCGATCAGAATCTGCCGGAATATTATCCCGATTACGAATAAATTCAGCAACTGCAACTCTGGCAAACTCTACCCCCGCACTAGCCGAGTAAGCTCCAACCCCTTCAGGAATTGCGTTTAGAATCAGTTTAGCCCGCTTTATTGAATCGGGGTGAAATAATGAGCTGATATCTTTTTTGAGTAAATCAGGAAATTCAAGTAAGCTTAAAACCTCGCGGACATAAGTCATCGGTTTTTGCGCAAAAGCATGTGGATTTCCAATATTACAATAGGTGATTTTTTTACCTTGTTTTTCGAGGTCTTGTGCTCTGGTTACGATGCGTCCACGCACAGCGTAGTCAGCATCTAACAGACGTTGGCTTAAATTATTAAAGCTTAGCATAATGTTCAGTATAAAGATAGTTAAATAAAACGCATTGATAAATCAATTGCCTGAATGTTTTTGGTAAGTACCCCAATTGAAATTCTATGAATTCCGCTTTGCGCATAAGTGTGAATATTTTCCAGATTTACATTCCCTGAAACCTCGAGTTCCACTTGATAATTTTGACAATAATCTACACATTGAGAAATTTCTAGCATGCTCATATTATCCAGCAAGATTAATTTTACACCGGCATCCAATGCTTCTTTTAGTTCCACAAAGCTTTCAACCTCAATTTGAATCGGAATATCTGCGGGGATATGATTTTTAGCATAATTTAGCACTTGAGTAATTCCACCATGCGCAATAATATGGTTTTCTTTAATCAATACTCCATCAAATAAGCCAATCCGCTGATTAGTTCCACCACCAATGATTACTGCATATTTTTGGGCTTGACGTAGCCCTGGTATAGTTTTGCGAGTATCCATTATTTTCACATTTTTATTTGCTGCCTGAGTGACAAATTTATGCGTCATAGTAGCAGTCGCTGAAAGTGTTTGCAGAAAATTTAATGCAGTACGTTCAGCGGTTAGCATTGAACGAGAATTACCAGTTATTTTTAGCAGTCGTGTAGCAGCAGGTACTAGTTGACCCTCAGTGACGAACCATTCAAATTGACAGTTGCGATCACACAATAGGAAAGCATACTCAACCCAAGATTTGCCGCAAACAATCATTTCCTGATTGGTTGTAATTATTGCTGTTGATAATTTATCTTTATCAATCAATGATGCCGTCCAGTCGTGGCTATTTCCTAAATCCTCTAGTAGTGCGCGCGAAACTTCAGTCGCAATTTGGATATTACTTGGCTGACGGCGATTAGCTAAATTCATTGAAGTTACTTCATAAAATCAGGAATAGCTGGCATATTAGGCGAAATAGTAAGCACCTCATAACCATCAGGAGTAACTAGAATAGTATGCTCAAACTGTGCAGATAAGCTACGATCCTTAGTTAGTGCCGTCCAGCCATTGCTCGAAAATCTAACGGTACGCTTACCTTGATTAATCATTGGCTCAATCGTAAAGATCATACCTGACTGCAGTTGCGGACCTGTCTTGGCTTTGCCATAGTGAAGCACCTGTGGATCTTCGTGAAAACCCTCGCCAATTCCATGACCGCAAAATTCCTGAACTACGCTATAAGCATTTTTCTCTGCATGAGTTTGAATTGCATGTCCAATATCGCCAAGAAAATTACCGGGTTTAACTTGCTTAATTCCTAACCACATACATTCATAAGTAACCTGTACCAGACGTTTTGCCTGTGGAGTAACTTTATCGCCAACTAAATATGTGCGCGAGGTATCGCCGTGAAAACCATTTTTATACACGGTAATATCCAGATTAACAATATCGCCATTTTTTAATGGTTTGTCGTTAGGTATCCCATGGCAAATTTCTGCATTCACCGAAGTGCAGATTGAGTTTGGATAGGCTGGCCCTTTGGGGTTGGGTTGGTAATTTAGTGGTGACGGGTACGCGCTTTGCACATTAACAATATAGTTATGGCAAAGCTTATCCAGTTCAAGTGTAGTTATACCAGGCTTTACATATGGCTCAATATAATCAAGCACTTCTGCTGCTAGTTTACATGATATTCGCATTAAATCAATCTGAGCTTGAGTTTTTATAATTATTGACATATTTTTCCTAATACTCCAAATTCATGGCAAGTTTAATTTGTTTTAGATTATCACTGGCGATGTCGCGTGCACGCAAGCAGCCATCGGTGATGATTCGTTTTACTAATGTTGGTTCATCCTGATAAGGTTTGGCATTTTCTATTAATTCATTTTGCTGTAAATTAATCGCATCAATTAATGGTGCT
>Ga0214919_10006531_pt1 | contig 16020 bp, 16 predicted proteins | sample LL1503_MetaG_FD_177994 | JGI IMG/M metagenome (GOLD analysis project Ga0214919, IMG submission 177994) | Freshwater microbial communities from Lake Lanier, Atlanta, Georgia, United States - LL-1503 | ecosystem: Environmental > Aquatic > Freshwater > Lake | place: USA: Georgia | collected... | reverse complement strand
GCGCGCGCGGATGCCGACCCCGCTTCAGTTTCGGTTGCTGTACCAGACACCAGGAGCCGTAGGCCCCGGAGTCAGGAGTAGGTAGTAGGGAGTGGGTAGTAGGGGGAGGGGCCCTACAAATACCCATAGATTTGTGGGGCCCTAAATCCATCTAGCATTTGCGGCAGGAGGATTTTTATTGCCAGACCGCATATCCTTATTACCTTCCTCGATTGAGGCTATGGTAAAAATAGGAACATATTCTGAGAATTTTGACGCGATTTTCAGGCGTCCTACCCCTAAGCCGGCGTTGCAAAAGTTTTCGGCAACTGCCGCCCGAAAAACTTCCGTCAACCCTTACTTTCGCGACATGCTTTTGGTTAAGGGTGGCGCATCGTATTACTCTCCTGAATTTGCTTTAGAAAAATCGAGGGAGCGAGCGCGGGTCTTGGCTGCTCAACGTGCCGCACTTCGCAAGCTTAGGGTTTATTCAAAAGACCGTGGGAAGCTTGTTTTCTACAAAGTGAAGCGTGTTGGTAAGAAATTTGTTGCTAAACGAGTGCGAGGCAAGTCTTTGCTTCAATCAAGTGTTTATGTTTTAAAAGCTGGTAAAAAGAGGTTCAAAATTTTAAACACTACTGATCCCAGGACCATTGCCAAGGGGGTCAAACCCCAGCCATCCCCCCAGCGGCTAGATTCTATGGATTTGCGAAAGATTCGGATGCGCCCTGTTGACTTCAAAAAGTTCCTTTTAAAGACTGAGAGAATTTTCAAAAAGCGCTTCATCACGGGGCCAATCACAAAGCAGGCCCTGGTTGCCCTTAAAACCACCTCCACGCTTGATAAGGCCGCGGGCATCTCATATTACACGGTCTCGACGCCTAGAGGCATCCTTGATCCGTTTTACAAGTCTGCCATCGCAATTTGGAATCGACTGGTTCAAGGGCAAAGAAAGCAAATGCGCTGGCGTCTGGATGGGCGTTTGCTTTTAGCTGATGGTCGTTGGGTTGATTTTCACCCAGATCCCTTAGATTCAAGCCGCTTTTACGACATAACATCGGCGGGTTTGGTTCGTGCGGTTGGTAAGACTAGAAAGGCAAAAAGAGTTTATTCGACACCTTTCATGTATGATCTTTACAGCAAATACCTCCATACCGGCATTAAGGATGCTCTAGCAACTTTGGGGATAGTTTCTCTTTCATCCATTCGACGGATTGCCTCTAAAAGTTACAACATCGGCAAACCAATGTCCGAATGGCAAAGTCGAACTACTAGAGGTGCTGCAATGGAATGGCCCGGTAAGGACAAGACGCCTGTGGCAATTGTTAAAATTAGTTTCACCTTCAGTCCTGCTAGAATATAATTTCTATGGAACCTTTTATTGTTGGGGATACAGAGGATAATTCGGCTGAACTGATGAAAGAAAATCTATCTGGTTTCCAAAAGGTTGTAACTCAATGTGCGGGAATGACTTCAGATGGCGAGGAATATCACAATATGGGTGATGTGGATAAATTCGTTGAGTGGCTTATGAGCCGGGATGCCCGGCGAATTTACTTTCATAACTTGCAATATGATCTTGGGAATTTGTTCCCAACTCTTTTGCACAAGTTCTCAATGACAATGGTGGGTGGACGGTTAATCAAGGCTCAGTACCAGGGCAAAACATTTGTGGATAGTTTCAATCTTTTCCCAACATCCTTAGCGGCTCTTGGCGATTCGATTGGCCTAAAGAAACTTGAATTTGATTCACACTCTAAAGCTTACGTGATGCGAGATTGTGAAATTATCGTGAAGGCTTTGAAGCATCTAGGGCATACTTTAGGGGAATTTAAAATTCGCAGGACTCCCAACACTCTAGGAGGCATGTGCGTGAATGTGTGGAAGGCAATGGGTGGGAAAAACTGGTCTTGTTTTTCTGATTCTTGCCATAATTCCGTTTTTGGTGGGCGGGTCGAATTATTCAGTAAAGGCGGTGACGGTTGCGTTGTATGGACAGACGTTAACTCCCTTTATCCCTTTGCAATGACACAAAAATATCCAGACGAATGTAAGCAAACCGCTGAAATTAAAGAGTACGGTTTAACCGATGCAACCGTCCTAGTACCACACCAGGCTTATGCGCCATTGCCCTATCGAACTCGCGAGCAAGATAATTTCAGCGGAATATCTGAAGGTTCTATTATTTTCCCTTGCGGCAAGTTTCGAGGCACCTGGACAAATCACGAATTGCGAAACGCCGTTGAAAAGCATGATGCGAAAATCGTAAAAATGCACAGCAGTTTTGGCACAGATAAAGGTTCGGACTATTACGGTTCGTTTGTTAAGAAATTCTATAAGCGCCGTCTAGCCGCTAAAACTCCTGCCTATAAATTGATTTACAAGCTATTGATGAACAATTTGTACGGACAACTTGGGATGGGTGGGAAGGTTATCAAGACATGCAAGCTAACCGAATTGGATTTAAAGCTTATTAAAGCAGGCAAGCTTAAAGTGCAAATGCTGGGTGATAATGTTCTCAAAGAATTCTTTATCCCTTTGCCGCCCCATTGTAATTATCTCCACGCGGCCTACACAACTTCTTACGGTCGTTTGCGTTTGCTTGAATTCATGCGGCCAATCCCCCCAGAAAATATGGTCTATTGTGATACTGACTCGCTCTTTTTCTTTGCAAAAAACTGGAAAACCCCCTTTCCTACCGGTGATAAGTTGGGTCAAATGAAGCTAGAGGATCGAGGTTCTAAAATCACAACCTATGCCCCAAAAGTTTATTCGATTGATGATGTGGTTAAGGCCAAGGGCGTGCCTAGACACCTCGCAAGAAAGTTCGTTCAAGAGGGGTATGTTGAATACGCCGCACCCTTTAAATTACGAGAAGCCATTACATTCTATGAACGCGGGAATCGGAAACAACTTTCCGTGTGGAGAAAAGTCCGAAAAGAGATGCGCACTAAATACAGCAAAAAGATTTTAATTGACGATGGGCGTTGGATGCCCTTGATTCTCTCCTAGAGGCTAGTGAAACGATGCGTGTTGCATTGATCGCGCGCCTTTATGTAGATACTACAAAAGAAAGAAGGTGACGTATGGCAAAAAAAGAAAGCGCAACAGCAACCGAAAACTTCAAGGAGGGCGACAAACTCGCTTCCGACGGGTTTTCGATGTTGTCTAAACCAGAAATCCTAAAAATGCGGGATATGAAAGACGGTGATCAGATTGTTTGCACAATTGATGGAGTGCAGGCAAGCACCAACCCTGAAATTAAACAGCCATTATTTCAGGCAACAATGGCAAATGATAACGTGCGCGTGTTGATCCCGGCACAAGCATCGTTAGCCAATCAGTTGATAAACTCGCAAGGGAAGTGCGAGTACATTGGTAAGAAGATTAGGATTACCAAAACTGGCGAGAAAGAGTCGAATAAATGGCGAGATATTGCTACGGGAAAAGGCAAAATATTCCCCATTTATACTGTCGAAGTCGCTGCCTAAAGTTATGGGACCTTTAGGCGTATCGTTATCTGATAAATCAACCTTAGAATTTAATATTGATTTTGGTACAAAAATCATTTTTATTATTCAAAAGGGTGAAGTTGGGGTTGAGCAAGGCCGAATAAGTATCCCAATGGATGACTTAAAGAAGTGGGGTGGTAAGATTAAAGCTCTTACTTCCTTGATTCCTAGCTTGACAAAGACCTAGAACGATACCACTATGGCAATTGCAAGGGGTTTAGCCCCTTTCACTTAGCCTCAAACCCCTAGCGGCCTTAATAAGCTTCTAGGGGTTTTTTTTATTTAAATTGAATTATTGCCCTATTTCGATGCCATTTCGATGTGATTTAGGCAACATTTCCCTTGACTCTCGGTCAGGTTCTCGGTAATTTCTCGGCAATGGCCCCGGCAAAATCTCGGTCTAGTTCTCGGTCTAAAATTGATAAAAGATATGCCCCAACGCATGAAATCAATCAAAAGTTCCCTAAACCCCCTAGATACTATATGGGAGTGCTATTTTCGGGGGATGAACGCATTATTTTTGATGATGCAATCTTCTTTCACCAGGACGAAGATCAGGTTCGCATAATAAATCGTGACCCTACAAACCCATTTGACGGTGAATGTGAACTTGAAGGAATAAGTTATAGGGGTTTAATGGATGGGGATAAAATTGAAATTGATGAAATTCAGTATTCCATCGGAATCGTTACGAGCGACAAAACTTATGTGTACCGATTGTTTAACCATGAGTGTGAAGAACCCGCCCTTCTTTCTTTTTCTCAAAAAGACGGTGGTTTGATTTTAGAAGCAGAGATGGAACTTGATAGTTCCAAGGAAGTGATGGGTGTTGAATCGCCTTATCAAGTCACGCAATTCATAAACTAGGAGTAAAACATATATGGACAACGACACCGAAATTGAACCAATGCCCCCTAAACGTCGAGGCCGCCCACCCAAGCTGGATGAGGATGTTATCTTTGGACATGACATTGACTCTGACGAGGAAAAGCGACTCCGTGAAGAAAATGAAATTGCGCTCACGCTTGAGAGGGAGGATGCAACAACCTCAACCATCATTGTCAATCGCCGTCAGAATAGGCAAGAGCGTTATGCTCACTTGGCCGAAATTGGCCTCAAGGATTACAACCGCGAGGAAATTGCTAGGCAATATGGTGGCGGTGAATATCGTTGCCGTATTCGGCGCTCAGACGGTTCTTTCGGACCCACCTGGTACTTTAGCGTTGATCGTACTCGGAAATGCGAACTAGACATTGACGGTCAAGGCACCTCGGCTGGATATGATGCGGTGAAGCTAGTTGAGACGGTTGCGGATCGCTTGATTTCAAAAAGTGCTTCCCCAGATCAGAATAATTTCATTGCCATGATGTCACAAAAATCTGATGACATGATGAAAATGATGATGATGCAGCAACAAGAAAGCACCAAGCTACTCGTGGGAATGATGCAAGCTTTTGCTCAAATGAATCAAAATCATGCACCCGCACCGGTGGGGGATAACGCCTTAACGCAAATATCCACTACTTTGCTTAAACATTCCCTAGAACAAAATGGTACCCGGATGGATGACATGATTGGCACAATGATTAAGCTAAAGAAATTGTCAGAGGATGACGAAGCAGAGTCGGAGGATAATGGTGGCGGTTCTTTCTTAAAGGATATTGTGGGGGCAATACCTATGATAATGAAGCAAGTTTTTCAAGCTCAACCTGTTCAAATTGTTGAGCCGCTTCAAAACGAACCCAAAGCTTCAGTTGTTCCCGCAGAGGCTAAAGTTGATGCTGCACCTGTGCCGCCCCCAATCAATAAAATTGGACTAGCACTTGCAAATCTAATTCAATTCGCTGAAGCAAGCGCAAATCCTGAAGATGTACACAATGCCTATGAGCCAATGCTTTCGAGCGAGGAATATGATGCTTTGGCAAAATACCTAGATGTGGAAGATTGGTGGGAAAAACTGACAACCCTCTTGCCCCATATCAAGGAGCATAAAGCCTGGTTCACCGAACTCAGATTATTGATTATTTCCGAACCGGTGATTGTCGAGGATTCATCCCAGCCTGTCGTTGGGATTGCCTCCAAACCGTCAAAGAAGAAGGTGGACATTAAGGTTTAAGCTTCATACATAGTCTTGGTGATTGCGGAGCTACTTGAACGATTATTTGACACTCAGCCAATTCGCATGGGCGAAGCTAATGGCGTTGTCAAATATCGTGTTGGCTATGGGGCTACTGATGCGGAGCAAATCCTATCGGTAATTTCGACAATGATTTCGGAGTATGGGGTTGATCCCATCGTCCGTAGTCACACTACTCGATTGTTTAATGGGTGCGGGAACGATGACCGTTCTTGCCAGTTCCGTTCAGTAACCGATTTCATGTCCGATAAGGTTCGGTATGTCCGAGATCCATTAGGGGTCGAGTATGTCCGTTCGCCCACAGCACTTTTTAAAGAAATTGACCAGTTCGGATTGGCTAACGGCGATTGTGATGACCAGGTACTATTGGCGGGGTCAATGCTTCACAGTGTAGGATTTCAAGTTAGGCCAATTGGCTTGCACCTATTTACGCAAGAATATTACGATCATGTTGCAATGCAAATTGTGGGCGATCGTGGTGACATAGTTACCTATGACCCTTGCAACCCAAGAGATCATTTCAAAAACCCGGAGGGGCAAGTTTTGTTAGGGGCATTTGCCGGCACAAGTGGCTGAAATTTCTGCACCTTTAACCGGGACAAATTACACTGTACCCAATTTTAATCTTTTCACTTTTACCGTCCCAACGGTTTCAATACCCACAATACCAAGCATAAATTTTACCGTTCCCAATATAACACTTCCTACCTACACCATCCCAAACCTAAATACCTACGATTTCACTATTCCTTCTTTACCCGCAATTTACGCGAACTACGATCCTCAACTAGCGGTTATTCAATCAGGGGCTTATGACCTGCGCATTGACCTTGAAGCACTCTATTACAACTATCAAATCGAAATTGAAGATTTAACGGCCGCTAAAACCAGCGCCACAAATTCACTGGCAGCACTTATTACTTTTAAGGGCACACTAGACACCAAGAAAACCGAACTTGTTACCGCGCAAACCAGTTTAAACAATCTAAAAACTCAACTTGACGCCTCCAACGCTGCATATCAGACCGCGGTAAATGCCGTAAAAGCTGATTCCGTTGCTTATGCGGCCGCGCAAACATCTCTTGCCACTGCTAGAACAACTTACAATTCTGATCTGGCAACCTACAATGCAAATGTTGCTTCACTTGCAACTCTCAACAGTCAACTTAATACATCTAAGACAACTTACAATTCAGACCTAGCAACTTACAATGCTGGGGTGACGGCTTTGGCAAATTCAAATGCTGCCCTCACAGCATCTAAAGCCGCCTACAACACCAATCTAGCAACCTACAATTCTGAAGCCGCTTCACTTGCAACTCTTAACACGCAACTTACTGCCGCAAAAACAACCTACAACTCTAACCTAGCAACTTACAATGCGGCGGTTGCTTCACTCTCGACACTCAACAACAATCTTTCCGCGTCCCAGGCCGCCTACAATTCCAGCCTAGCAACCTACAATGCTAATGCGGCCTCACTCACAACCCTCAACAGTCAACTTTCCGCATCTCAAGCTACCTACAACAATGCGAAAAGTATTTACGATTCAAACAACGCGCAACTAACATCGGACAGAAATGCCCTAACCACCTTGCAACAAACTCTTCAAAGTGACAATTTTGCCTATCAATCTGGCCTATCAATTTACGATCAGAATTCCCTAGCTCTTTCTCAATTAGAAAATAATCTTTCTGTATCTCTTGCAAATTACAATACCGCAAAGGATCTTTTTGATAGTGCTACTGGCAATCTTGAAGAACAGCAAACCCAACTTGCAACCCTGCAAATGATGTATGCATCGGATCTTCAAGACTATAATGGCCGCCGGGATGCACTTATTGCGCTGGAACTTGTAATTTCCGCAACGCGCGAAAAATATGACCAGGACAGAATTGCACTAGCTGAACTTTCTGCTTCTACGGTTGGCACAACTCAAGAACTTGCTGACCTAAAAGCTGACCTCGATGCTAGACGCGCCTCCTACATGCAAGAATATTCTCAATACAATTCGGACGTTCAAAACCTAAAAGCTGATGAGGCCCGGCTTGCTACCGACAAAGAAACTATTCGGTTGGCTGCCCTAGACATTGAGGCTCAAAAAAGCGCACAAGAAACCCAGTTCGCAAATTTGGAAATTTCTGAAGAAACAATTCGCAATCGTGAATTAGACATTGTTTCTAAAGAAATTGAAATCTCTCGCTTTGAATCGACAAACTCGAATACCCTTTCCTTGCTTCAGGCTCGAAAAGTTCAGCTAGACAATGCGGAGTTTGATCTTAATTCGCAAGTTGCAACCCTTCGTCTCCAAGAGGAAAATCTTTATGCGGGGCAACAACAATATGTCCTTCAAACTACTGATCTAGCATCGAAAATCTCTGGCTTGTCTATCGAAACAGAATCATTAAATACCCTACAAAATGAACTAGATGCAAGATTCTCAGATTTACAAACTCTTAATTTGGAGCAATCTGCCAATGCTGAACTTCTTACTATAACCGCCGAAAATCTTGCCATTGCAAAAGTTTCTTATCAAGCATCCAGAGGGCTACTTGACGCAGCAATTTTGCAATATGAAAAAGACCTAGCGGCCTATGAACTGAGCAAGACAGCGCTAAACCAAGCAAATTTAGAACTTTCTGCAACTAATTTAAACACGTCGATTGGTCAAACCAAGCAAGACGGTCTAGGAATTAACGATATTTTGAAATTTATTAGCGGCCTACTTGCGGCGTTGCTTGCTGGGTTTAAAGCCTTTATGTCTATTTTTGGGCTTTTTGGTGACAAGGGTGGCATATCTTTCCTAACGCCGCCATCGCCCCCCGGAATCACTCAGCCAACTAATGTGCCTCCCATTACCGTAATAGGCCCTGGTACTAGCGGAACTAATTGGGGTGGTACGGTTGCATTTCCTTGGCTTGCCTTTGCACTCCTTGGGCTTTGGGGCGTTAATCAAAGTCTCGAAAAGAAATAACTTGCAACTAACAAGGACTTTGTTACGGGTAATCTTATGAGCATGCAAAATGTTGGCGGTTGGTTCGATGATATATCGTCTTGGTTTGGCGGCGGGGGAGCTTCGACTTCGACGGACTATCCTTCAAGTGGCTTAATCGACTGGAGTACCTCGCTAGGTGGGGGATCTACTTCTTACCCTTCAGCCGGGCAAAGCGATATGGACGCGGCGTTATGGCAATCTTATGCCAACTCGCAAGGGACACTTCCCAACGATCAGACATACACTACACAAACAGGAAACTTTTTTACTGACCTTTCCAATGGCGCTGGGGATTTCTTCAATGGCTTAACGTCATCCCTTACTGGGCTAGGCGGTTTATTCAACACAGGCTTAGAAGCGTATGCGCGCGTCCAAGCATTGATAAATCAAACCAATCCCCAGGACAAAATTATCACTATTCCCGGTCGATCCGGGGCTTTTGTGGATAAAGGTGGCGGGAATATTTTGCCTATTGAAAAAGTTTATCCAAGCTTGTTGCCCGAAATAGACAAGGCCAATTCAGCGGCCTCACTCAACAAAATGCTTATTTTTGGCGCTCTTGGTCTTGGTCTAGTTCTTATTCTTAAAAAGAAATAGTTTATGGCCGATACAGAGGTCTTTCCATCTCTAGGCGGCCGAGGGATTCAGCCAACTCGTGAAGGCAATGTTGTAGGGGCGGCTGCGGTTTCCGCACAAAATCCGCAATCAACTTCAAATAGTGCCGCCTACAATGCAACCATTGGATCGGTGATTGAAGCAATCCGAACCACTGGCGGGGTGGTTGGCGGTCTTTCTTCCGCAGGCTCATTTGCCTTGCAACAAGAATACGCTCGAACAGCGGCCGCCAATCAAAGCAATATAAATTCAAATGTCAATTCGGTGAATAGTTCGATTGGGCGATTGAACACTACGGTTGCGGTTGGGGACGTGCTTACTTCTTATGCTAGTGCGGGCGCTGGTTTTGCCAATAATCTTGCGGTTCTTACTAACCAGAAAAATGCATTAGTAACTGCAAACGGTCAATTGGCCGCTATCAACTTGGCCGCAAATGTGGATCGCATGTCTCGCGACAAACCAACTCGCGACGCTGCCAATGCACTATTGAAGTCGAATTATGCGGCAATGCAGAATAACAATTTGCTTTTGACGCAAGTTGCAAGTGAGGCAAATAAAAACATAACTGGGGCCATAGCCAATCAAACAGCTATGGAAAGTTATGCGGGCAAGAATGGGATTGATCCTGCGAACATGCAGAGTTCGATAAATAGCCGTTTGCAATCTGAATCAAACGCCCTTGCAAGTGGCGTTTCAAGAGTAAATCAATCGGCGCAAGACGCCCAAAACGATCAGAAAGCTTATCTAAGCAACCAGGCTATTGCTACATACGGGCAACAAAGCTCTGGCGCACTTAACTATATTGCAACTGGCATTGGTGACTTGGCCGCTGGGAATGAGGCTCAATTTGGAGGCAATCTAGTTGCTGCTGGACTTTCTTATACCGGACAATTCGCACCTAACCTCGTTCCTGCCCAAGCTTTGATGCAGGCTAGTGCCAACATAATTGCGGCTGGGCTAGAGAATGGAAATATTGCTGATGCTTTCAACAAAGCCGCAACGATGATTGGACAAGCAAAATATTGGGACAACGCGGCCGTTGCCATAATGAATTTCGATAAGGCGGCCGCAAATGGGGATATGGTTGGAATGGCCGTAACCGCAACTTCATCTTTTGGCAATACGCTGCAAGCATTAGGCAATATGACACAGGCTCTTGCGGGCGGGTTTGATCCAATTTCAACGGCAATCGGCGGTGCGGCGTCTATGTCCGGCATTGCTATGAATCTAGGTGCGGTTGGTCTTGCCAATCTTGCTAGTAATGCACAAGCAAATGAAATGCTGAACGCGGGTGCGTATAATACCGTAAACTCACTTTCGCAACTCCCGGTGGTAGGTGGGCTTTTTGATTTCGGTGCGGCTTTTGGTATGAGTGCGTCTAATCTTTTTGATGGTACTATGGGCAATCCAAACAATCCCAATTGGCGCGAGGGATGGCAAGGAACGATTGTAAATGATGCTCGTGAATCAGGTGGCTTTGTTCGTCTTGACCCAGCGGCCGCCTATTCGGCTGGGTTGCCTGGATTCGCAGTTTTATCCAACAATCCTATGCTTGGAATTTCTGGAATGATGGCACTTCGCGCAATTGACACCACCCCCACCGGCAATATTTCTGCTAGTCCGTTTTCAAGTTTCCCATCTTTCAATCTGCCAATGGGCGGCACAGATGTGCCGGGTGGGATTGGCTCATTTAATTGGGGTCCATCGCAAGGCCCCACAACTCCCGCAATCGGATCTTGGGGCGCGTCCAACATGATTTCTAATTTCCTTGGGGGTGGGTCTGGAAGCACTGGTGGGTCTGGAAGCACTGGTGGGTCTGGAAGCACTGGTGGGTCTGGAAGTACGGGTGGGTCTGGAAGCACTGGTGGGTCTGGAAGCACTGGTGGGTCTGGAAGCACAGGTGGAGGAGGCATGGGAGGTAGTGGTGGTCCTGGTGGGACTAGCGGGGGACGAGCGTTTGGAGGCGGTGGCGGGAATGGAAACGACGGTGGGGGGGGAACAACTACTGGTGGAACAGATTCAACTATGGCTGGGCATGAAGAAGCAGATCGACACCCGCCTAAACCCGCACCAAAAGATCCTTATGAATTGCCCGCCACAGGAGTCCGTGGTGAAGATGCGCCTACAACAAAACTGCCTGAAGAACCGCCAACGGATGTCCTTGGTGTGCCTGAAGAACCGCCTACGATGACAGAGGCTAAAGAAGAACCGCCAACTACAAACAACCCTGAAGAACCGCCTGCCTCGGGTGATTCAACTGGCAACCCTCCAACTCCCCCGCCCCCGCCAACCCCGCCTGCCCCGCCCCCGCCAAACCCGCCCTTGCCGCCACCGCCTAAAAGTCAAAAACAAAAAGACTGGGAAGATCGTGAGGCAAGAGGCGAATTAGGCGGCCAATACGATCAACAAGTAGGGCAACAAAATGGGTGGGGTTCTTACGGGGCGTAATGATTTTGCGATACATTTGGCCTGAAGGGGATAAAACCCCTTGGCGAGTGATCCAAAAGCCAAACGGTAAAGCTTGGGGGCCTTTTAAAATATTAGGCTCACAAATCTTTCCAATTGGCGATTTTGATTCTGGCGAACCTTCATTGGATGAACCGCATCGCGTCTATAAAACCCATAAGGGTTATAGAGTTTTTTACACAGGACGCGTTGACCCGGATTTCGATGCGATGCTCAATCTGATGAAAGACCAGGGCGCCGATAAAACATATTGTGACATTGCACACCGTCGCAGATATTACGCGGCTCGTATTGAACCGAAATATGCCTCAGAAAAAGGCTCGAACTGGGCGATTTGCAGGCTAGTCAATGAATATGGGCAACGCAATCCTGCTTGGAACGAAATCATAAACTTTCACGATATGCGTACTGGGGTTTATTTAGAATCGGATAATTTGATATGATAGTACAAACCCACTGGTCAAAACCCGCCCGTTGGCGCAGGCAAAACGAAAATATTGCTGATATGCTTTATATGTACGCCTCATCAGCATTTGCAATCCGTCAGAATTTTAAAGCGCCCGTGGGTATGGTGACGGATTCTTCCTTTGCGGCCATACTTGCAGATTTGCCCTTTCCCTATGACTTCGTGACAACCGAACTGGACAATTTCAATATGGATTTGCGTTGGTGGGCTAGTCCCAAGTTCTATGTTTTCAGTAAGTACGCAAGACAACTGCACCCCCTAATCCAGATGGATACCGATGTTTATTTTTGGGAAGAAATGGACGTGCAAGATCATGTACAACTTTTGGTGCAATCTATTGAGTCCGGGGAGCAGTTTGATAATAGCTATACCGAACCTGTAAAATTTTTCGATGACATTTTGCGGAAAGTGAATCCTCAATCCTCTTTATTGCCTTGGCGCCCGGATTTGACTTCAGCCTTAAATTGCGGAGTGGTTGGTTTTGCCAATCCAGATTTTGCGGCTGAATATGCTGATATGGCATTAAGGATTTGTAAGCAAGTCACCCCATACCTAAATCTCTTTCAGGATACCGTCCCAGCAAAAAAAGCACGCGGGACGGCAATGGTTGTTCCAGAGCAATATTTCTTGGGTTGTTATGCGGCCGCAAGGGATATGTATATTGCCTATATTTCGACAAAAATTAAAAAGGGCGTTGCGATCAACTATAATCCTAAAGACTACTATCACGCTATGGCCGCCAAAAAAGAGCCGGTAGTACGCAAAAGCTTTAGGGAACTTGTTAAAAATCAGCAACCAGAGCTTTACGCCGCAATCCAAAAAAGCGCTTATGGAAGTTTATAGTTGCCTTTTTAAAGTGGCTTGTTACTTCATACCCAAATGGCCGACGATCTAACCAACCCAGATCCAAACCGGGAAATCACCCTAAATTTAGGCACGAGCGGAACCGCTTTTGCTTTGGGGATGCTTACCGGCGTTATTGCTGGGGTAGTTGCGGTTTGCGTTATCTTAGGCTACTCAAGGAAATAAATTTATGCCCTACGGATTATTTGATTATGGTGGTACGATAAACACGATGGGTTTGTCGCCCAATTACTACAATATGGAAGTTCTTTGTAAAAACGGAACATGGGATATAACTTCTGGATTTGTTGCACCATGTACAGGTAGAGGTGGAGAGGCTACACCTCGCAAAACGCGGGATCGTACCCCTCCTTGCGCCCCTACCATGAAAACTGGCAATTGCCTTTACAAGTTGGCTTAAAGTATAAAATTTATGCCTTACGGATTATTTAATTATGGTGGTACGATACATACGATGGGCGAGAGTCCAACCCCTGAGCAAATGGGCTTTAACCCCAATGGGTTTCCTTTCCCGGTTCTTGGCACAGGGACGCAGGCCGATCCATTTCGTCCAGATACATCCTATAAGTTTCCTACAAATACAGGCACGGACGGGACTACAAAAATAGTTACAAAAGCAATACCTGAAGATGGTCCGATAGATTATAGAACAGGTCAAGTGATTCCTGAGAGTTATGTTACTTGGGCGCAAGGTGAAGGTGGTCCGGTAGTTGACCCAGGTCCTGACTATTGGGACAACAAAGCAACTACAATGATGATTGGTGAAGAAGGAAACCCATACACTGATAGGATGCCCGAAGAAGGTCCTATCAACCCGCCCACCGGTGGTACCGGTGGATGCCCTGCTGGGTATGCTCCTGCTCAAACTGGGGGCGTTGACCCAGTTGCTCCTAGCCCCTGGTTAAATGGCCCTCAAGTTTTGCCCGGACAGATGCTTCAATTTTACGGGAAACAATGATCCTAATTGCTGGCGGGTATCAAGATCCTAACATTGCATGCCTGCTTCAAGCGGCCAGTCGGAAAAATGCCCCTTGCCGTGTTGCGTTTGCAAGCATGAGCAAATTAAATTGGGATATTTCCAATGACGATATTGTTCAGTTAGACGGGCAACCGATTGTGGGGGTTAAATCTTTCTTTCAAAGATTCAACTCCTTTGGGTTCGATCCGCAAAATGCTCAGGTCTATGGCTATTATCACTCTTTCTATCACGCTCTCCGCGCTTACTCTTTGCATCGTGGCTGGGCAATGTTTGACCAGGCGCTTGAGATGAATGGCTATTGCAAACCGCTTGATTTGCTTATGGCAAAGCAGCACGGCTTAAAAGTTCCCTCCACCCTAATCACCGATAACACCATTCCAGAGGGGAAAATGATTTTCAAGAGGATATTGGGTGGGGCGCATACCGAACAGCTAACCGATCCTAAACAATTTGCTTTTGGGGTTGGGTTTGCTCAGGAACTTTTACCCGGATCAGAGTTCAGAATTTATGTTGTGGGTGACAAGACTTTCTGTTTTCGGATGAAGTCAAACAGCCTCGATTATCGCGCAAAGCAAGATGTTGAAATATCCTTAGTTGATTCGAGTGAGCTTGAAGATGTCCCGCAGAAAATAAAAGCCATGTCGCATGAAAAAGGCTTATATTTTTCTGCGAGCGACTTAAAGGAAAATGTTTTAGGGCAACTTTGTTTCTTGGAAATGAATACCGCACCCATGTTTGTCCGTTTCGATCAAGCAAGTAATGGAGAATTGTGCAATGCAATGGTTGATTGGTTAGCCAATCCCCCCGGCCAATTTTAATTATGCCAGTCTCACTTGGAGTTCCAGAGGTTATAGTTGGGAATATTTCCAGCGGCCAAGTAGTCCTAAGAGATATTCAGTTTGTTCCCACTACGCAAATTAAGGCAGGCACTTCCAATGGCCCGGAACCTCTAGCCATAACTCCCGGCTCCGAAACCATAAATCCAACGATCAATTTAAACACGCCTGTCATGGCTGACGAAAGGCTTGTTTTATTTAATCGTTCGAGCAATAGCTATATCACTACGACACCCGTGCTGGGCAAGGAAGCGCTTTCTAAATATCCCAATATCGAGTTCGTTGGTTCTTTCGATTCTCGTACCGCAAATCTAGTTGCGAAAGAACTAGCGGCCAATCCTCCGTCTAGTGTTTCAGCGCAAATTATGGATATGGCTGGCAAGACCGATATTGGGGAAAACATGCAATTTCTTGCAATACTCAATGCAATTGTGACCGCAATGGGGACGCGCGGGCAAATTTTGAAGGACTTACTTGATAGTGGAGAGTTGACGACTGTGCCAGATATTCAGAGGCAATGGGATATGGCCGCACAGATTAACAATTTCGAGACAGTCTATCAACCGCCCGTCTCCGAATTTGTTATCCAAACGCCGCCGGTCCGTACAACAATGGCAATAGGCGAGGAATCGTCCCCGGCGCCTGTCCGCACTACAATGATGATGGGCGAGGAATCGTCCCCCTATGTTCCTGAAAATGCCCAAACGACTATGATGCTGGGCGAGGAATCGACGCCTGACCGTCAAACTATGGATTTGATTTATTGCACTGGCAATGAACCTGCAAATGCAACTTATTACGTCTCAAATGCTCGTGCTGGATGCAAAGTCAATCCGCAAGGTGAATCGAAACCAAACGCGGTAATGATTTCAAAAGAAGAATATGCACGGCAAGTTGCTCAAGGAACTGCAAAACCTTTTGGTTGGCCTAGTTCTCCAACTGGAAATTTTCAGTTTCCTATTGATGGCAGTTTCATAAATCCATACGTTTCTGGTTCGCCGCGGCCGCCGTGGGACACGAACGTAAATCCACCAATGCAATTGCCTATGCCATCCAATTGCGTACCTGTTCCTCCTGGCGTCCCACCAGTCCCGCCGGGATGCGTACCAATTCGCCCACCAATTCCTCCACCGCAAGTTTATGAGCCATACTACCCGCCTCCCCCCCCCCC
>Ga0214919_10006530_pt1 | contig 16020 bp, 15 predicted proteins | sample LL1503_MetaG_FD_177994 | JGI IMG/M metagenome (GOLD analysis project Ga0214919, IMG submission 177994) | Freshwater microbial communities from Lake Lanier, Atlanta, Georgia, United States - LL-1503 | ecosystem: Environmental > Aquatic > Freshwater > Lake | place: USA: Georgia | collected... | reverse complement strand
GACCCTGAGCCAGCATGCCTTCAGAGAAATCGGTAGAAAAGACAGTGGCACCGGCTTTGTGGAGAGGTTCAGAGGAGGAGCCCGGCCCGGCCGCCACATCCAGAATCTTCATGCCAGGAACCGGGGCGATTATCTTCGTGGCCGCCCTGCGCCATGCCTTTGTACGCCCAAGTGAGAGGAGGTCGTTCACGATGTCATATCGCTTGGCGACGCCATCAAACATTGCTGCAACTTCTTCGGGATCTTTGCCGAGATTTGCGCGGGACATGACCTGATTCTCTCGTGAAGTAGGCTCATCCACAACTTAACCTGCCGAAAGGAAGCCCGTGACATTTTCTACTAGCTCTTTACGTGCAAGTGTCCTGCCACAGAGTTCAGCGTTGACTAACGCGTCAATTATCGCAGGTGGAGTGCTTTTTCTTTCCGTGCTGGCCCAAATTGCAATTCCGGTTCCAGGTTCACCAGTACCTGTTACTGGTCAAACTCTTGGTGTTCTCTTAATTGGAACTAGTTACGGCGCTGGGTTGGGAATCGCAACTTATCTATTTTATTTGCTCGCAGGAATTGCAGGTGCACCAGTATTCGCAGGTGCAAGTTATGGCTTAGAGAAAATTACTGGTGCTACTGGTGGATATTTAATCGGAATGTTGTTGGCAACTTATTTCTTAGGATTCTTTGCTAAACGTCAACTAGACCAAAAATTTCTCACCGCACTTCCAGCCATGCTATTTGCTAATGGAATTATTTTTTTGTGTGGGGTTTCTTGGTTGCACTATTTCACTGGCAAAGATTGGGCATGGTCAATTAACGCTGGCCTCACCCCATTTATCATTGGTGAAATGTTAAAGATTGCAATTGCTGGAACTTCACTTCCCATTCTGTGGCGCGTTGTAAATAGTAAGAAAAAATAAATAGATTTCAAATGGCTTCACTTACCCCTGTAACAACCACCCACCTTGGTGAGCACTTACCGCTCCTAGATTTACTACCCGATTCCGAGCTAGTCTCATGGATCAGAGCCGGAGAAGGCATAGTCGGTTGGGGCGTACACGCAACAACAACAGTAAGCGGCCCGCATCGCTTTGCCGATGCGCGCAAATGGTGGTCTGCGCAACTAGAGAGTTTTGCAATAACTAATTCTGTTCATGGAACTGGCACAGGGCCAATTTTGTTTACCTCATTCTCATTTGCTCCCGATGATGTTTCAGTATTGATAATTCCTCAAGTTATCGTTGGTAAAAAAGCTGGCAAATCATGGATAACGTGGATTGGTTCGTCTCCGCAACCCGTCCTCAATGAAACTCCGCCTGCACACACTTCTAACTTTGTCATTTGGGATTCAGATAGTGATGCAGATACCGCTTGGAAGTCACGAGTTTCAATAGCTGTAGATCGAATACAAAGCGGAGAACTTGAAAAAGTAGTTTTAGCTCGAGATTTCACGGGTCGTTCTGCTCAAAAAATCGAAGTTCGATCAATTCTTAGAAAACTTTCGATTGATTACCCATCAACATGGTGCTTCGCAGTGGATGGATTGGTAGGCGCAACACCCGAACTACTTCTTCGCCTTTCGCGAAAAATGGTCACGTCACGTGTTTTGGCTGGAACAATTAGTAAAACCGGTAATGATGAACGTGACTTGGCTCTTGCCGCATCTCTTGCGCGTTCATCTAAAGATTTAGAAGAGCACGAATACGCAGTGCGCTCTGTGGCCGAAGCGTTAGAGCCTTTTTGTACTTCAACGAATGTTCCTGAATCTCCATTTGTTCTGCACTTAGCAAATGTGATGCACTTAGCAACAGATGTGACAGGAGCTTTAGCTGAAAAATTAACACACGTTGATGCTTTTACAATTCTTGAACAGCTTCACCCTTCTGCAGCCGTTTGTGGAACACCTCGTGACAAAGCTGCAGATTTGATTTCAGAAATTGAATCTCTTTCGCGAGGCAGGTATGCAGGTCCAGTTGGTTGGATTGATGCTGCAGGTGATGGTGAACTTGGTATTGCACTCAGATGTGGTCAAATTGAAGAAAATTCAATAAGAATATTTGCCGGTTGTGGAATTGTTGCAGGTTCTGACCCAGCAAAAGAGTTAGCTGAAAGTGAAGCCAAGCTTGTTCCGATGCGCAGTGCCCTTAGTTAGATAGAGCTCATTTTTTCGTAAATAGATTTCAATGAGTCGGCATTTACTTCTCGCGATGGAGTTTTTGCAACGACAACAGAAATACCTTTGATTGGGGATGTGACTGCGCTTTTTAGCTGCTCGATGCTTGTAATTGTTGAGGCCTCCACACCAAATGCTTGCGCTATGGCCGCAGGATCTAAGCCGTGCGGAGTCCCAAAAACGGTTTCAAAACCCTCAACTCCACGCTGGGGAAGCGTTGAAAAAATTCCACCGCCATCATTGTTAATGATGATAAATCTGCAGTTTATTTCTTCACGATTGATTAAACCTGTGATGTCATGGAGAAAAGATAGATCTCCCAGAACTGCAATTGTCTGCGCGTGACCTGAAGCAATTCCTAGCGCAGTTGAGATGTTTCCATCAATCCCCGCTAAGCCACGATTGGCATATGTCGTTATTCCGGTACGAGGTTTTGCGAAACCTTCAAAGTCTCTAATGGGGCGAGAAGATGAAACATACAGTGCGGTTCCATCAGGGATTGATTCTGCAATTTCTTTAGCAATTGAGGCTTCATTCCAGCCAACTATCTCACTGATAATTTTGGCAGCACGTTGTGAATATTTCTGCCATTGTGCAATCCACTCATCAGATGCCATTACACAATCTAGATTAGGTATTTCGGTGAAACGTTTATCAGCCTGTCGATCAGCATCAACAGTTAATATCCGTGGATCAATGACATATTTAACTGGCGCTAAACCAATAAATGCATTAATGGATCGGGATAGTGTTGTTCGGCCAATAATGACAACAGCCTGCGGTACAAAAATGCTTCTTACTGCAGGTGATGCTAGAAAGATTGAAGCATGCCCGATGGCATCTGGAAATGAAAGTGGATCTTCAGCAATAATCGGCCAGTTAAGTTTTTTTGCAAACTTTTCTACATCCGCAATCGATAGACCGCCGCGATCATGACCAACAATTAATACCCCACGAGTTGCTTGAATCTTTAAAGTTGCAGTCTTGTTTCGAGAATTAAATGCAATCGGGGTGATTGAAATATCATCTAGCCACTCACTTGAATCATCTGGCAACAAAGGTTCATCAAATTGAAGATTTAAGTGGACTGGGCCTGAACGCAAACTATCTAGCGGAATCTCCATAGGGAAGACTGGCCCATCAATATCGGCAAAGTATCGAACTGATTTTCCAAAAATTCTTGATTGCTCAGTAGTTTGATTAGCTCCAGTGCGCCTTAACATGGCTGGCCGATCCGCAGTTAAAAGCAGTAAAGGCGCATTGGTGTGATGGGCTTCAAGAACTGCTGGATGATAATTGGCAACAGCTGTCCCGCTAGTGCATACAACTGGTACTGGCCGACCTGTTGATTTTGTTAAACCCAATGCAAAATAAGCTGCTGTGCGTTCATCTATACGCACATGCATTTTTATAAGTCCACGATTCGAAGCAGCGTTGAAGGCAAGCGAAAGAGGCGCATTGCGTGATCCTGGGGAAACTACAACGTCAGTAATTCCAGCTTCAATAATCTGTCGCACAATGACTCTTGCCAGGGATGTTGCTGCACTCATAAATCCCACCCCTTCTCTTGAATAATTTCGTATGCACCAGCATCCCATGCTTTTCGAATTCTGTTGCGCCACCAGTTTAACCGTTCATTTGAGACTGCAAATTTAGTTAAAGCTATCGGATCTGGAATAACATCTTTCACTTCAATTGCTCCATTGACAATCGGAAGATTGGCAACATCAACAGCAAGAAGTGCGCCTGTTCCTAGGCCGCACGCATACTTTAGATTTGATATGGATGCTGCAAGTTTTAGTCCATGTGAAATTCCTACCGCACTTTCTAGGGCACTTGATACCGCAACTGGAAGTTGGTGATGATTAGCAATCTCAAGAGCACGAGATACTCCACCTAATGGTGCAACTTTAAGCATAAGAACATCGATCGCACCATCAAGTTCTACTGAAAATGGGTTCTTTGCTTTTCTTATAACTTCATCTCCAGCAATTCTTACTCCCGTTCGTAATTTTAGTTCACGCAACTCTTCAACTGTTGAGCACGGTTGTTCTACATACTCAATTTCGCCAACTTGATTGAGAAATAATTCTGCTTCATCTACGCTCCAAAGACCATTCACATCTAATCGAATCTTTGCTTCTGGCCGAAGTTCACGCACACAAGCTATACGCGCTAAATCTGCAGTGAGATCTTCGCCAACTTTAATTTTTACAACAGAAGTTCCAGCAAAAGCATCCAGAATTTCAGCAATTTCAGTGGGATTATCGATCGCTGGCATAGTTGCATTAACTTCAATCACATTTCTATGAGGTTGTGGCGTACTAGCAAAAGCGGCTTCTACCCCACTCAATAACCATGGAATGGATTCTTCATAACTATATTCAAGGAATGGTGAGAACTCTCCCCAGCCTTTAGGCCCTTCAAATAGTGCAATTTCACGCGATGTAACCGAGCGAAAATCGGTCTTAGTGGCCAGCGTAACTACTTTGAGTGAACCTAAAATTGAATCAAGCATATTTTAAGGGCGCTTTGGAAATTTCTCGAAATCAGGTGCGCGCTTTTCTTTGTACGCATCGCGTCCTTCTTGACCTTCTTCACTCATGTAAAACAAAAGTGTTGCGTCGCCAGCTAATTGCTGAACGCCAGCCAGGCCATCATCTGCTGCATTTAAACTTGACTTTAATAAGCGAAGCGCAAGTGGGGAGTTGCGAAGCATCTCGCGGCACCATGAAACAGTTTCAGCTTCTAATTCACTAACCGGAACTACAGTATTTACCAATCCCATTGCGAGCGCCTCTTGCGCGTCGTACTGCCGGGTCATAAACCAAATCTCGCGTGCTTTCTTCTGACCAACATGTGCAGCTAATAAACCAGCACCATATCCACCATCGAATGAACCAACCATCGGGCCTGTTTGGCCAAACTTGGCATTATCTGCAGCGATAGTTAAATCGCACACTACATGTAAAACATGTCCTCCACCAATTGCCCACCCAGCAACCATTGCCACCACAGGTTTAGGTGTTCTGCGAATCTGAACTTGTAAATCTAAAACATTAAGACGACCAATACCTTTTTTCGACAATTTATCGTCACCTAAATAACCATCATCCCCGCGAACACTAATATCACCACCAGAACAGAAAGCTTTTGTACCTTCGCCAGTAAGAATTATTACTCCAACATCTTCATTATCACGGGCGAGTGAAAAAGCTTCGATTAGCTCAATAATTGTTTGAGGGCGAAACGCGTTGTGAATTTCCGGGCGATTAATGGTTATCTTGGCGATTCCATCCCCAACTTGATACTTAATGTCAGCGAAATTCTCTCCACCCGGGGCGATTGCCCAACTAGGGATCTCACGACTACCAAATTCACGATTAATCGGCTTACTCACGTCTCCTCATTTCAATTCACTCGATGCAAGCGATAGCCTACGGCTGCAATGGACATGTCGTCACAACGAAATCTGATACACGCCAGCCCTGCGAGTGAAATCACGCAGTTGGCGGCGCAAATCACGGCCGCCCTGGTGGGAACTGGGCCTGCTTTGGGCTTTGGAGATATCTCGTCAGTAGTGGCACCAAAAAATATAGCAATTGTCGTAGGTACAAGTGGGAGTACAGGCATAAGTAAAGAAGTTGCATTTACCCGTGAAAACTTAATTGCATCTGCACAAGCATCAAATGCTTTCATTGGCGCTCAGCCAGGTGCACAGTGGTCTCTATTGCTCCCGGCCACACACATTGCTGCGGTAAATGTAATTATTCGATCGATGGAAGTTGGAACATTGCCCGTTGATTTACGGAATTCGGAAGGAAATTATCCAAAAGTTGATTTCACTTCAATTGTGCCTACTCAGCTATATCGTGCATTGAATTCAGATGAACGCTTGTTGCACCATTTACAAAGTGCGAAAGCTGTATTAGTTGGCGGTGCTGCCTTAAATCCAACTCTTCGCTCGCAAGCACAGAGTAAAGGAATAAAAGTTGTTGAAACTTATGGAATGACAGAAACTTGCGGAGGTTGTATTTATGATGGTCAAGCAATCAATGGTGTTGAATTCGCTTTGTCACCTAACGGCTTGGTGAAAATACGTGGCTCTGTGGTCGCTAATGATTACTTAAATGTTCCAGAACTTTTCAAAATGGATGAGGGCTGGTTTATTTCAAATGATCTTGGAGAAATAATCGATGGAAAATTACATGTAATTGGCCGCGCCGATGACGTCATAATCAGTGGAGGTGAAAATCTCTCCCTCACTGCCATTGAAGCAACGCTTTCAGTTCGTTATCCTCATCTTGAATTTGCTGCATTTGCAATCAGCGACCCGCAATGGGGACAAGCACTTCACTTAGCAATTGTTGGTGAGGTAAATGAAACGGAGATTTCACATTTCTTGGAGGCGGCTTTGGGAAGAATTGCAAAACCCAAAGGAATTTATCGGGTGGAGTCACTACCCTTGCTCGGTATTGGCAAAGTAGATCGCGTAGCACTCTTAGAATTGGTGAAATATGAATAAATGGCTAATTGGAGCACGCCCACGCACACTTCCTGCGGCAATTGCACCTGTCTTAGTTGCCTCTTCGCTTGCTGGGGCTGAATTCAACTGGTTTCGAGCTGCCTTGGCATTAAAGGTTTCCCTTTGGCTTCAAATCGGCGTTAACTTTGCAAATGATTACTCTGATGGAGTCAAAGGAACTGACACTAATCGCGTAGGTCCTACACGTCTTGTTGCAAGTGGTCTAGCAACTGCCCAGAGTGTAAAAATCGCCGCATTCATTTCATTTGGTATCGCATCTATCTGTGGACTTTGGTTAGCAATCTTAACTTCTCCGATGCTCATTCTTGTCGGAGTTGTAGCAATCGCTGCAGCTTGGGGTTACACCGGAGGAAGTAAGCCTTACGGCTACATCGGGTTTGGAGAATTATCAGTCTTTGTTTTCTTTGGTTTAGTTGCAACTGTTGGAAGTTTCTATGTTCAGACTGAAAGAGTTACCTTCATGAGTTTTGTTGTTGCGATACCTATGGGAACTCTGTCTTGTGCGATCCTCGCTATAAATAATCTTCGAGATTTAAATCAAGATGCGCTAGTGGGTAAGAAAACTTTGGCGGTCCGAATGGGAGATTTAGCCGCCAGACGTGCCTTTGTTGCGATGCTGGTTACTGCTCATATTGCAGCCATTGCAACTCTTAGGCCCGCAGCGCTTTTGACACTGCTAGTCGCGCCTCTCACTTTCTCGCTTTCGCGCCAAGTAATGAGCGGAGCAAGTGGTAAAGATTTAATCCCACTATTAGGAAAGACAGGAAAACTCCAACTGATTTTTGCGCTGTTGTTTGCGACAGCTCTGGCGATATACTAAAACCATGTCACGCATAATCCCGGCCCTACTTATCTTTGGCTTAACTATCTATGCCCTTGTAGATTGTGCGCGCGCAGATGAATCACATATTAGAAATCTCCCAAAGTGGGGCTGGCTATTGATAATTATTCTCCTTGGCCCTCAAGCATTGGCAATAGGTCCAGTGGCCTACCTTGTTGCTGGTAGAAATAAACCAAAAGGTAACAGAGGCCCTAAAAGACGCATCCTGCCACCAGATGATGATCCGGATTTCTTAAGAAAGCTCTAAAGCCCCGAATAGGTATGCTTACCTGTTCCCCAAATGTTGACGTAAACATAGTTAAATAAAAATGTTGAGCCTGCAAATAAACAGAGCCACGCTGCTCGGCGTCCACGCCAACCGATAGTTACGCGCGCATGTAAATACGCTGCATATGCAACCCAAGTGATAAATGCCCAAGTCTCTTTTGGATCCCAACCCCAGTAGCGGCCCCAAGCGCTTTCCGCCCAAATCGCACCTGCGATTACGGCGAAAGTCCACAAAGGGAAAACAAATGCAACTAGTCGATATGAGAGTTGATCCAAATATTCAAGTGATGGAAGACGCGTGGCCCATGGAGTACGTCCACCTTTCGACTCCATTGAATCTAGATAGAGATACGCCGCAGCAACTGCATTTGCAAGCAAGAAAACCCCACCTGAAATAATTGCTGCAGAAACATGGATCACTAACCACGTCGATTTAAGTGCTGGAACCAGTGGCGCACTTGGCCGATATAAGACGGCAACCGCAGTACCTAGTGTTAATAGAACTGCGATTGAAACCAAAAGTCCTAACCAGCGCAAATCATGTTTACGCAAGGCAACTAAATATGCACCTGAAAATGCAAGTGCCCCTGTAATTGAGAACTCGTACATATTGCCCCATGGCACTCGACCAGCTGAAATTCCACGTGCAATAACGCCTGCAAACAAGAGTATGAAGCCAAGAATCATCATGGCTGTCGCAATTCGTGCAACTCTTTCAGTGCGTTTGTAATCCAGGTTTTTATCGGTAGATACCGTAGTTATCTTGACTGCCCAAGCGGTTTCCAATGCATGTGCAAAGAATGAAAGTGTATATACCGCCATGGATGAATAAATAAAATAATTGGAGAGATAAGCCCAGGTGCGCGACATTTACTTCTCTCCTTTAACTTCATTCTTGACTGCTTGCATAAATACTTTTAGTTCCTGTTCAAGCCCTGGCGCTGCATTTTTTGCAAGACCCGCAACTTCAACTACATCTCCGACACGAATCCAGATTCGACGACGGCGTGTAAAAAGCGAAGCGAGTAAACCAAGGATGGCAACAATAGCGCCGAGAAGTGCAAAGTTCTTTCCAGGATCATCCACAACTTGAAGATTGACCCATTGTGCATACCCTTCAAAAGTTATTGACCCGCCTGGATATGTGAAAGTTTCTCCAGGCTTTAAGGACTTAAGGCCCAACTGTGACATAGATGACGTATCGATTCGATAAACAGATTGCGGAGTCCCAGAATCAAGCCCAAGATCACCGCTCCATGCTGCCAGTAAAAGACGCGGATCAAGAGCTTGAGGGAAAACACTAATTGCACCATTTCCATTACTGCGTGCATACGTGGGCACAAAGGAGCCTACGAATCCAACTTGTGGATCTGCATCTGGAACTTTTATCGCTCCAATTGAACGAAGATTTCCATCTTGTGGCAAGAATGGAATTGGGCCTTGCAATGCAACATTTCCCTTTGAATCACGAACTGTCACTACTGGCGAATAGCCATTTGCTTGTAAATAAATCTTAGTATTTCCAATTGCAAGTGGGGAATTAACTTTAATGATTCGCTTTTCAGTATTTTCTAGATTCCCACGTCGTAAAGAGACATTGAGTGTGTAATCTTCAGGCGCATTTGTAACAATATTATATTTTGAGTCGAATTTATCGATGTTAAGAATAAAACTTTCTAGTTTTCCTTCACTAAAAAGTTTGCCATATGAAAGTGAATCATAACTAGTTGGAGTATTTACGAATCTTTCACCTACGTTAAGAATTGCATCACCACGCATCCCAAACAAAGATGAAAATGAGATACCAAGTAAAATTAAAATTAGCGCGAGATGGAAAAAGAGATTTCCGGTTTCTCGCGAATAACCTTTCTCAGCTGAAATTGATCCATCTTTTTCTATTACTCTAAATCTCTGTGACTTAAACCAAATCCGGGCTGCATCTAGTTCATTTCCTCTAGCAGGCCAACTCGCATAGAACTCCATTCGGTTCAGATTATTAGGAGTAGCGGGTGGAAGTGCGCGAGCCGCGTGAAAATGCTCAAAAGTTCTAGGAAGGACACAACCTATAAGTGAAATGAAGAGAAGGATGTAAATTGCACTAAACCATGGGGAACCATAAACATCAAAGAGCGATAGGCGGTCCATCCAGATGGAGAGTTCGGGCGAGCCTTTAAAAGCCGCACTCACAGCAATGGGATTTTGTGTTCGTTGTGGAATCAGTGAGCCAGGTATCGCAGCAATACCTAAAAGTAAGAGCAAAATTAAAGCGGTACGCATGCTTGTCAGCTGACGCCATCCGTATCGTAATAAGCCCACACTATCGAGCTCTGGAAGCTGCACGTTATTGGTCATCTAGACAACCGGAATAAAATCAGAGATAAGTGCACGTAGAGAATTCATTATCTGTCCCCAAGTACCGGTGACTTGCAAAACTCCGATAGTAATGAGAAATATTCCACCAATTTTTGATATTAGCTCCCCTTGTTGCACAAGGAACTTACGAAGTTTTACAGAGCGATCTAGAAAAACCCCCGAAGCAATAAATGGGATACCTAAACCTAGGCAGTAACCAAGTGAAAGCAGTGCACCACGTAAAGCACTTGACTCTTGAAATGCCAAAGTTTGTACAGCAGCAAGTGCTGGACCAATGCAGGGAGTCCAACCAATTCCAAACAAAAATCCAAGAAGGGGTGCGCCGATAAGTCCACCTGTGGTTTTAATGCTTGGTCGTAATGTAGGAGTCATTGGAAACTTTCCTAGGAAAATGAGTCCAAGGAAAATTGTCAGTAAACCAAGAATGCGAGAAATCAAAGCTTCGTGCGCGACGAGTTCGTTACCAATTCCACCAAAAAATACGCCATATGAGATAAATACAACTGAAAAACCCATGACAAATAATGTTGAGCCAATGAATACTTTCCCTCGACTAGAAGAAAATCCTGCCGCAAAAGATATATATCCGGGCACAAGTGGTAGAACACAAGGCGATATAAAAGAAATCAAACCTGCAATAAAAGCAATTGGAATTGCAACTATTAAGTAACCGCTAAGAATCTGTTCAACAAAGAATTCCTTCATTCTGCACTCACTTTTTCGATCAAATCCGTCAAGGAAGCCACAGTGACTACACCTGATATACGTCCAGCAACTTTTCCGCTACGGTCGATTATGACTGTGGACGGGATTGCATTTGCTGGTAGTGACCCTTTAAACCCAAGTAAAATCGAATCATCAATCAAAGTTGGATACGGAATGCTAAATCGCCTTTGAAAAGCTTCGGCGGTTGGTGGATTATCTCTCGTGAGAATTCCGATAAAAGTTACATCGCTATATTTTTTTGATAGGGCAATGAGTGTTGGAATCTCTGCGCGGCACGGTGCACACCAAGAAGCCCACACATTTACTACAGTGACATTGCCAAATCCATAAGAATAGTTTGTTCCAGATAAAGTCATTCCAGCTAGCGCAGGTGCTTGAATCCTGTTGTCGGACTTTATGAATGTCACGGATCCGTTTCCAGATACAAAACTCTCTTGCGAACTTGAATTTCCACCACCACTGCAACTAGTTATCAAAAATACAGTGAGTAGAAGCGGAAGAAATCGATAAGTAGGCTTCATTTTATTTCTCTGGCAATAAGTGGCGTGCAGGCTCAGAGTAAGTGAGACCAGAGATTAGTCCTTCATCATCAAAGTGAATACTCGTCACCGAAGCTAAAGTGCATTCACGCTTTCGAGGATCATGCAATAAACGTCGACTTTCGATTGCACTTCGCAGAATCCAAATAGGGAGTTGGTGAGAAACGCAGATTGCATCTTTACCTTGCGCGCTTTCGTGTGCAGAAAAAACTGCAGCAAGCATTCTGTTTATCTGTTCATCGTATGGTTCACCCCATGATGGTCGCCATGGATTCCATAAATAGCGCCATGCGGCTGGGTGGCGTAAGACACCATCACCAACACCAAAAGCTTTACCCTCAAATACATTTGCCGCTTCGATTAATCGCTCATCGGTTGTAATTGCAATGTCATGCGCTAGCGAAATTGGAGCTGCCGTTTCCTGCGCCCGTTGAAGTGGTGAAACGTGCAGCGCTCCAAGGTCAATTGATTTCGACCACTCACCTAATACCTGAGCCATTTCTTGACCCCGTGAAGAAAGAGTCCAACCCGGTTGACGGCCATAAAGAATTTTTCCTGGGTTTTCTACTTCACCGTGACGAATCACATGGACCGAAGAGCTCATTGCGCAATCATAAAGCCTCACATATGAAGCAAGTTAGTTAAGGTAGTGACATGGCACTCACGGCGAAACGAGCAGCCTTTTTCGACGTTGATAATACGCTGATTCGTGGCTCAACGATCTATTTTTTAGGTCGAGGCATGTATCAACGTGGTTACTTCACGAAAAAGGACATCTCTCGCTTTGTGCTAGCTAACCTGAGATTTCGCTTAACGGGAAAAGAGAACAAAGAAGAAATCGCGCGCTTTCAAAAATCTGCTACTGATTTTATTGGTGGGCACAGCGTGAAAGATATCGAGGCTATCGCACAAGAGATTTATGATGAATTTGTATCTCCTGCTATTTGGCAAGGCACAATAGATATTGCACAAAAACATCTTGCAAACAAAGAAGAAGTTTGGCTCGTGACTGCCGCACCTGAAGATATGGCAGTTCTTATCGCTCAGCGTTTGGGTTTCACTGGAGCTCTAGGTAGTAAAGCTGAAATAAAAGATGGATCTTACACAGGTGCCATGGTTGGCCCTTTGCTGCACGGAAAAGAAAAAGCGACTGCAATTACAGAGTTGGCAAAGCGTGAAGGTTTTAATCTTGACGACTGTTATGCATACTCCGATAGCAACAACGATTTGCCGCTGTTGCAATCTGTTGGAAATCCATCTGCGATAAATCCAGATGCGATATTAGGATTGCGTGCGATGGCTGAGGGTTGGCCGATACATGATTTTCGTCGTGCGCGGTTTATTGGTCGCGCGCTCTCCCCTATTGTGGTGCGCCTTGCTGCCCTTGCCACCTGGCTGACTCCCCGCAGAAAGTCGCGCTGATTACCCAATAAGTACTAAAGCGCACTAATGTAAGCAAGTTATGGAAATGCGCTCTTTCTCCGACTACTTACGTAGCATTGATGATGCTGCGTTTTTAACGTTGTTTTCTGCGCGTCCTGATCTCATCACTCCAGTTCCACCGGATATAGCGTCATTAGCTGTACGTGCTTGCTCAGCTCCAAGTTTGGCCCGGGCAATTGATTCGCTTAATCATTGGCAATTTCAAGTGTTGGAAGCAGCAGGAGCGCTGAATGAACCTTTCACGCAAAAGGCGCTCGTTGCACTCACCGATAAAGCCGCTGCAGAAGCCCTTGTACATCTCATTTCAATAGGACTCGTTTACCCATCAGATGACGGCATGCGCCTTCCTTCACAACTTCGAGATGTGATCGGTAGTGAGCCCGCAGGTCTTGGGCCCTCTTCAATGATAAAACTAAAGTTAGAAGAATTAGATAACGCACCTGCCGAAGCAAAAAAAGTATTAGAAAGACTTATTTGGGGACCTCCTCGTGGAAGCGTCGGAGATATCAAGAACCCGGGCACAGGAGTTGCTTGGCTTCTTGAGCGAAAGTTTTTACTTCCATTAGATCAGCGAACAGTAATTTTGCCCAGAGAAGTTGGTTTATATCTGCGTGGAGGAAAAACTCATAAAGAGAATTTAGTTAAAGCACCGATTCTAAATGGTGCAAAGCGGGATGACCGTCAAGTTAATCTTGCAGCAATCGCAAATATTTCTACAGTGCTGCGCTGGGTTGAAGAGCTATTAAATTTCTGGGCTGAAGAACCTGCCGATGCGCTTCGTGCTGGCGGATTAGGTGTTCGAGATTTGAAAATTATCGCTAACCACCTTGGAGTAGATGAATCATGTGCTGCATTTATAACTGAACTTGCATATTTAACATCGCTAATAAGTTTTGATGCCGATGATCGAATCATGCCCAGCAATAAGTTTGATATTTGGCTAATGCAATCACCTGCAGACCGTTGGCAAGCCATTGCATCGACGTGGCTAGTAACTTCTCGGGTGAGTGGATTAGTCGGTAGAGCCGAAGCTAAGAATGTCGCAGCACTAGGACCCGAGCTTGACCGAGTAAACGCGTCCCGAGTGCGTTCTCTTGTTCTTTCGATTCTTAGTGAGAACCCTTCTATAGCACCCGATCTAGCCTCATTTAATGAACTCATGGCATGGCGAGCACCAACACGTCGTACTTCACAAGAAGACTTATCTACCTGGACTTTGCGCGAAGCCGAGTGGCTCGGAATCACTGGACAAGGTGCAATTTCAAAATATGGGGTTGGATTTCTAAGCGGTGAAGATCTAAACATTATTAATGAAGACTTACCAAAGACCGTCGATCACATCCTGATTCAAAGTGACAATACAGCTATTGCACCAGGTCCGCTTGAACATGAAATTTCACAGCAGTTGGCAATCATGGCAGAAATTGAAAGTCGCGGTGGTGCAACCGTGTATCGCTTTAGCGAAGCAACGATTCGGCGTGCTTTAGATCATGGTAAAACGGGCGACGAGATAAAAGCTTTTCTGAGTAAGACTTCAAAAACTTCAATGCCTCAGCCGCTTGAATATTTGATTGCCGATGTTGCAAAAAAGCATGGCAAGTTGCGAGTGGGAAATATTTCTTCATTTATACGGTGTGAGGATACAGGTCTCATTGCACAGATTATGAATGACAAGAAATTAGATGTTCTCTCACTCAGACGAATCGCACCTGAAGTAATTGTGTGTGACCACGATGCCACAGATGCAATGCGCCTTTTGAGAGACTGCGGATATATTCCCTCGGCTGAATCTTCTAATGGATTGCTATTGAGTGGACCTCGATCTAATCGTGCTCAAACTAAGCCGCGACCACCTCGCGTTATTGGTGAGATTGAAACTCCAACTCCAGAGCTTTTGACCAACGCTTTACGCTCTATTCGAACCGGTGAAAAATCAAGTCATAAACAGACACGATTACGACAAGTGGCAAATGAAGCCCTGGGTGCATTACCAAGAAGCACAGCGAATGAGACTATGGATTTAGTACTTAGATTCATTCAAGAAGAAAAATCGCTCTCTATTGGATATGCCGACAATAATGGCTCAGTAACTCATAGAATCATCGATCCTATCCGCGTAAGTGCTGGTTCTTTACTGGCCCGCGACCATGCAACTGGAGAAGTTCAGTCATTTCGAATTCCACGTATCACCGGCGTAGCACCGATATAGACTTAGTCCATGCTGTCAGCACTTGAAAAACTTGTTCGGTTGGAGTCTCCAACTGAAGATTTAGATGCTTGTCGCGATGTTATTAGTCTTGCAAGTGATATTGCACATGAAGTTTTAGGTTCCCATGCAAAAATTTTAGATGTTAATGGGCGGCCAGTTTTTTGGTGGGGAGTAGAGAATCCAGAAGTTGTCGTGCTCGCACATTTAGATACGGTTTGGCCAAAAGGCTCATTTACGCCGTTGTGGAGAATAAAAGATAATGCAGCCACAGGTCCTGGAATTTTCGATATGAAAGCTGGATTTGTACAAGCATTGTTTGCAATGAAAGGGATTCAAGGTTCGGTGGCTTTAGTCGCAACAAGTGATGAAGAAACCGGAAGTGCAACAAGCAGAGAATTCATTAAAGAAATTTCTACCAGTGCTAAAGCGGTTCTTGTTCTTGAGGCCACACTAAATGGAAAAGTCAAAACTGGCCGAAAAGGCACTGCAATGTATCAAATTAGAATTCATGGAAAGGCATCTCATGCTGGTCTCGAACCAGAAAAAGGTGTTAACTCAACTATTGAAATAGCACATGCAATTCTTGCTATTTCCGAACTTGAAAATAAGGAGTTTGGAACTACAGTTGTTCCAACACTGTTACGTTCTGGAAATACAACAAACACGGTTCCTGATTTAGCCGTGCTCGATGTTGATATTCGCTCATTTACCACCGAAGAACTTCTGCGAATTGATACAGCAATACATAGCTTGCAACCCGTAAATCCTGCCGCTCGATATGAAATAACAGGTGGTTTTAACCGTCCACCTTTAGAAATTAGTTCAACAATGGCACTGTACGAAAGAGCTGAAAAAGTAGCTAAAAAACTTGGTATGCCGCCCCTGGGACACGCCTCCGTAGGTGGTGCAAGT
>Ga0214919_10006529_pt1 | contig 16021 bp, 18 predicted proteins | sample LL1503_MetaG_FD_177994 | JGI IMG/M metagenome (GOLD analysis project Ga0214919, IMG submission 177994) | Freshwater microbial communities from Lake Lanier, Atlanta, Georgia, United States - LL-1503 | ecosystem: Environmental > Aquatic > Freshwater > Lake | place: USA: Georgia | collected... | reverse complement strand
ATTGTACGCAAAATAGCTAATTATTTTTTATAAATTCATTAGAATTTAAAAAAAATTGTACGCAAAATAGCTAATTATTTTTTATAAATTCATTAGAATTTAAAAAAAATTGTACGCAAAATAGCTAATTATTTTTTATAAATTCATTAGAATTTAAAAAAAATTGTACGCAAAATAGCTAATTATTTTTTATAAATTCATTAGAATTTAAAAAAAATTGTATTATTTAAACAATAAGTTATATTATATTATAATTAATGGAAATTAACTATGATTTAATAATTAAATATTTAGTAACAAAAAAAAATACATTTAACAGTAAAAAACATATTTTAGTAAATAGTAATTTATTCCCAAATAAATTTAAAGAATTGTTACAAAATAAATACTATCGTTATGGAATTAATCAAAATAATGGATTTTACAATGCAATATTAACTTTATTAAATAAAAACTTTATTACATATAATAATGATGAAGAAATATATGAATTTAATCAGTTAACTAAATCAATTTCAATTGATGAAATTAATATAAATATAATTGATGAAAAACATATTAAATATTTAGCTGATTTGCTACAAATTAATTTTTTAATTTTTGATTTTAAAACTGAAATAATTAATTTATTTCATTGTGAAAATGAATGTAATCCTTATAAACCAACCGTTTTAATTGCAAATTATGATAATTTTTATGAACCAATAATTTCTGAAATAGATAATAAAAAAATATTTTCTTACAATGATTTAAATATTAAAAAAATATATCAATTATTAAATAATAAATTAAATGATAATTTAGATAAAATATTAAATGAATTTATACCAAACCAATTAAATATTGAAAATCAAACATTATTTATTAAACAAAATATTGACAATAATTTTAATGAAAATCAATTAAATAAATTTAAAAAAGAAAAATTAATAGAAATTTTAGATAAAAAAAATATTAAAATTAATATTAATATTAATAAAATGTTAAAAAAAGATATTATAAAATTAATTTTAGAATAGTAATTTTTTCTATTATAATATATAATGATAATAACACCAGATGTTTGGGGACCTTATGGATGGAAATTTATTCATATAGTTGCACTTGGTTATCCAAATAATCCAAGTGATAATGATAAATCAAATTATTATAATTTTTTTATAAATATAGGTAATATTTTACCATGTCATTTATGTGGAAATCATTTTAATAATAATTTATTAAAATATCCATTGACAGATACAATATTATCATCACGTGAAAATTTAATTAAATGGACAATTGATATGCATAATGAAGTAAATATTACTAATAATAAAAAAGTATATGATTATAATACTGCCATTAATTTAATTAAAAATAATTATAATGATAATACAAAATTAAATAAACATCATAATAATAATAATAATAATAATAATAATAATAATAATAATATGCTATATATATTAATATTTGTATTTATAATTTTAATTATAATTGCAATTTTATATAACAAAATTAAATTATAAATATTTTTCAATGTTTTCTGGTAATTCATCAATTTTAATTTTATAAAAATATTTCATTCTATTAAATAATTTACTATCAGATGCATCTTCCATTTTAACCATTGTAATTGATACACCTTTTTTATCAAATCTTCCACATCTTCCAATACGATGAATATAAGTTTCTTTATTAGGTGGCAAATCATAATTAATTACAAGATTTACTTGTGGAATATCAATACCTCGTGCTAATAAATCAGTTGTCAATAAAATTCTAGTTTTTCCATTTCTAAATTCTTTAACAATATCTTCTCTTTCTTTAGTACTCATTTTACCGTGAATAGATGTTATTTCAAAATTATTTTGTTCCAAATTTTCTTTTAACCAATCTACTTTTTTAATTGTATTAACAAATATAATTGCTTGTGATGTAGACATAATACTATATAAATCTAATAATGTATCAAATTTTAAATCTTCTGATTCAACATTAACATAAAATTGACTAATTAAATCAACTGCAATCTCTGAATTTTTTAAAAGAACTTTTATAGGATCATGTAATAATTTTTTAGATATATTCATAACATTAAATGACATTGTTGCAGAAATCATAATACCTTGTACATTATCTGGTACCTTATCATAAATTATTTTTAGTTTTTCATTTAAACCTTCTTCTAACATTACATCTGCTTCATCTAATACTACAATTTTAACTGTATGATAATTAATTCTTTTATCAATAATCATATGGCTAATTCTTCCAATTGTACCAATTATTAATTGAGCTGTTTTTAAAATATCTTTATTTTCATTAATATTTGTACCACCTATACATTTAACTATATTTATTTTTGTATATTTTGCAAGTTCTATTGCAACACTATATACTTGTTCAGATAATTCATGTGTTGGTGTCAAAATAATAGCTTGACATTTTATATCATCAATATCAATTCTATTAAGTATTCCTAATAAATATGTTGCTGTTTTTCCTGTTCCTGATTGAGATTGTAATATACAATCTTTTCCTGTAGTAATACTTTTAATACCTGTAATTTGAATTTTTGATGGTTTTGTAAAACCATATAAATATATACCTTTTAATAAATCTTTATTTAAATTTAAACTTTCAAAATCATTGTTTTCCATTATTTTTATAAGTTCAATAATCTTTAAACAATTTAATTTGATTATTAGAAGTAAAATTTATTATTATTTAAGAATTTAATCTATTTTATTAATAATGTATGATTATAAAATTACCTATAATAAATAATAATAAAGTTATATATACTTTATTTAAATTAGAAAAAATAAACAATTATTTTCTATTATCAATATTAGAAAATAATAATATTTCAAATGATAATTTTTTTCATTGTAATTTATTAACATCTGAAACAAGTAAAACAAATGAATTAACAGCTAAAATAAATATTGATATATCATTAATTAAAATATTAACATGTAATAATATTAATGGAATTAGTTATTTAAACTTGTATTTACCATTAAAATTATTTATTATTGATTCAAATATATTTTGTATATATTTTTTTATGATAAATTTAACATCAAATTTTAAAAATAAATTAGATTTTTTTTTTAATTTGAATGATTTTTTAATTAAAAAATTTAATTTAAAAATAATAGAATTTAATAATTTATTAAAATATGAAAATGAAATTTTTGAAATAATAAATTATCAATACAAAGATTTTATAAATAATAAAAAATTTAATAAAGAATTTTGGGAAATGATAAATCTACTTTTAAATAGTTCTGCTTTTATTTTATGGTCAGATAATTTTACAAAAAAAAATAAATTTATTAAAAAAATATATCAAATTGCTAATTATTTAAAAAATATTAATTATAGTATTAATTATTCTAATAAATATAATATTAATGAACATTTAAATAATATAGATAATAAACCATTAACTATAAATAATATAATAATAAATAATTATTATTTTCTTCAAATTACAGAAAAAAAAATAATTTATATTAAAATTATTAATATAAATATAAATTTAATTAAATTAGATTGTTTCAATGAATTAATATTATTTGATAAATATAAATGGTATAATTATCCACCAGATACACAAATAAGTATAACTAAAATTTATTTAAAATTATTAAATAATAATGAAGTTATTAATATAATAATTAATAAATATAATTCAAAATTAGATAATAATATTATAGATAATATAATTAATTATTTTACAATTGATCAATATAAATCTAATTTATTTAATTTTATTTTAGAAAATAATTTAAATGATCATAAAAAAACAGATATAGAAATACTTAAATATAATAGTTTTTCTGATAATTTTTTTCTCAATATTTGTTCTAAATATATAAATAATATATCAATATTTGAAATATTATTTTCTAATTATACTTTTTATATTAAATATAATAAAAAAGAAATAGATAGAAATTTTGATTACATTTTATATTATTCATTAATAAATATTAATAGTATTATATCAATAAAAGATAAAGATAAATATATTATAATTAATAATTTAAATCTAATAATACCAAATAAAATTAAACTTTTATATTTTAATATTATTAAAATTTTTTATCAATTCAAAAATAATATTGAAAATAATTTAATTTATGATAATGTACTAATTAATTTTTTAAAAGTATTTTTATCATCAAAATCATTAACATTTGATTTATTAAATAAAATTATTCTACCTGAAAAAATTATAAAATTTAAACAAAATTTATTTATAAATTTTATAATAGTTGATATATTATCTAGATTATCATGGATAAATATGAATAAAAGATTAAATTATTTACAAATTTTATATAATAATAAACATTATTTATTTTTTCATAATAAATTAAATAAAAATTTATTTTTAGATAATTATGATAATAGAATTAAATCTATTATTATTAATCCATTTGAATTATTTAGATATTTAAGAAGAGAAAATGATTTTATTAAATGGATTTATTTTTTAGAAAATAAATGTTCAGAATTATATTTTAATTCAATATCATTATGTTCAAATGATTTTGAAATATTAGGTAAAGTAATATATTATTTATTTAATATAAAAGAACAAACATTTGAAGATAAATATTATAAAAAATTATTAGAAATTAGTATAGATAATCCAAAAATTATTCTTAATAATTTTAGAATTAATTTAAAAATTAAAGAAAATTTTAATTATTTAAAATGTAATATTAATCTTGGTATTTTAGCAAAACATTTATCACAAAATAAAAATACTATCATTAAAGAACAAACAGAAATAGAATTATTAAAAATAAATTTAGAAAAAATTACAAAAAAATATTACAAATATAAAAGAAAATATAATAATCTTATTAAATAATATATTCATTATTACAATTATTACATTTTAAATTATATTTTCTTAATTCTTGAATTTTATTTATTTCAGTATCAATACTTTTACAACTTTTACATAATATTCGTTCTGTAACATATTTTTTCATTAATTCAAAAATATAATCTTTTTTTGTTTTATTATCAAAAATACATCCATCTTTTGATGAATCTGTAATCCAATATACTTTATTTGATGTTTCACTATTTATATAATTACTTAAGTCAATACATTTTCTATTAAATAATTTTAAAAAATCATCTGGATTTTTCCAAATTGTTTTATGACCACTTTTAATTAAAACTGGGTCTGGTAACATTATTTTAGGTGTTACTTTTTTCAATTCTAATTTATTATATAAACTATCTAACATTAATACAAATTCTTTAATATCCATTTATTAATTAAATTAATTAATATCTAAATATAAATCAATTTTTTCTATTATTAAATAATGAATAAGATATATAACAACTAGTTTAGATAATAGAATTGATTTTTATTTGGAAAAAAAATTCGTAAAGAATTAAATATTGATGTTAAAAATTTTAAATTAACACCAAAAATTGTTGAAAAATTATTTATTTTATTTGATAGAATATATTTCAAAAATTTTATTCAAGAAAAATTATATGAAGGTAATATAAATATTTCTTTTGATATATCAAATAAAATGAAAAATACTGCTGAATATTGTAAATATAAAAATAATAATATAGAAATTCTTTTTTCAAAATATATTTTAGAAAAAATATATAATGATCATTTTACAAAAATTAATTTAGGTGGAATTGAATGTAATAATTGTTTTACAGCGGGGACTATTTTAAATGGCACATCTTTTATTATTTTTATATGATAAATTTAAAAATATTGTTTATAATATGTATCGACATATTAGAATAACATATGATTTATTATTTGGTGATTTAGAAAAATATGAAAAACATAAAAAAGCAAATGATAAATTAAATGTAAAAAAAATCAGGGGTCTAAAAGTATATTAAACCAAAATATATAATTTATAAAAATGAAAATAATAAAATAAATGAATATGAAATAATAAATAATAATACAATATCAAAAATATATTTCTAAATTAAAAATAAAATTAAAAATTGGTGTTGAAGTAAAATGGTCTAGATTTTATGGACCTATAATTAAAATTGTTGATAATCATGTATATTTTAAAGATGAAAATACATCACGTATTATATGGTGTTTAATAGATATTGTAGAGTTAATTTAATCAAATAACTCTTTTTCCATATTATTTATATATTTATTCATAAATTGATAATATTTAATTTTTTTATCTAATGATGAATCATTAAATTCATTAATTACCTTATCAATATTATATTTTTTTGTTGATTCTTTATCTAATAAAGCTAACATATTATTTGATTTATCAGTTTCTGTTTGAATTAATGATTTTATATTTTTAATTTCTTCTATTTTTTTAACCCAATCTTCTATTTTATATAATTCACTAATTTTATTTTCAATATTTTCCATATTATATATATATGGTTGCTTGTTTAAATAATTATTATTATACAAAATATAAAACTTTCTAAATAATTTATAATAATAAAATCTTGACATTATTATAATTTATAAAATTTTTATTTTGTAATCTTGATTATTCCAACGCATCAATAAAATACTATTTTTAATTAATTCTTTAGAATCTTGAATTCTCTTTAATTCTAAATTATATAATTCAATATTTGGATTATCCAATGATAATAATAAATGTTCTAATTTTAATTTATAATTATTAATATCTGTTAAAATAATATTTTGAAATTTATATTTTAAATCATATATTTTATTAAATTCATTTTTAAGTTTATTATTTAATATTATTAATTCTCTTTGATTTTTATTGATATTATCTAATATATCTTCTTTAAAATTATTTTTATATTCAATTAATTTATTCATAAAATTTTTATTAATATCTACTAAAAATTGTGCAGCTAATGATGGTGTAGGACATGAATAGTCTGCAACTAAATCTATTAATGGATTATCAACTTGATGTCCTATTGCACTTAATATTGGAATTAAACTATTTTTAAAATTAAAAATATTTTCAATTAATTCACAATCTGAAAATCCAAATAAATCTTGATAACTACCACCACCTCTTGTAATTATAATAATATCATAATTATTATTGTTTTCTTTTACTTCATATAATTTATCACTAATAATTTTAGGTGATTCTTGACCTTGAACTGGAACATCAATAATATCATAGTCTATTTTAGATTTATTATTTTTTAAATTAAATATAAAATCTTGAAGTGCTGCACCATTTTCACTAGTAATAATTAAAATTTTTTTAATACATTTTGGAATAGATAATTTAAATTTTCTATCAAAATAACCTTTTTGATTAAATTCTTCTTTTAATAATTCATATTTTTTTTGTAATTCACCAATACCTTCATTTTCAACTATAGAATCAATGATAAAACTTACAGTTCCTGTAAAAGCATAATAATCTAATTTACCATAAACTACAATTTTATCACCATCATTTAATTTATTTTTAATTTTTTCTAATTTAGATTTCCATATAATTGATTTAATTGTAGAATGATCATCTTTTAATGTTAAATATAAATGTCCTTGTGAAATTTTTGGTTGACTAATTTCACCAGTAACTTTATATTTTTTATTTGGTAAATTTTCTTTTATTATTTCACATATTTTACTTATATTTAATAATTCATTCATTTTATTTACAAGTCAATAACTTTTTATACCAATACACAAAAATTGATATTTATTACAAATTTACCTAATTTTTTTTATACATTTAGTTGCTTGTATAAATAAATAATTAAAATAATTTTATCTATTATATTTTTCAATCTGGACTTTTATTTTTAACATTAGTTAATTGATTTCTTTTTCATAATTTTCATATAATTTTAAAAAACAACATCTAATTTTTTCTAAATTTGATATTTTTGTTTTAGATTTTTTTTTAATTAAATTATCATATAAATCATCTAATTTAGTAAAAGATAATTTATGGTAAAAATTAATAATATCAATAATAATATAATTTGAAAAACTAAAAGGTTTATTATATCTAACAAATTCTGCCATTATTGTTTTCAAATGAAAATTTGCATCATGAGTAATAATAATGGAAACATCAGATAAATCTTTTACAAAATTTTCTAATACCAATTCTATTTCTATTCCTTGTTCATTTGCAATTTCCATAGTAATCTCATGATTTTCAGTTGCTTCTTTAGAAATATATAAACATCTTGGTTTTATAATAGTCCTATTTTTTTTAGTACTAACAAACTTATTATTTTCTCTGTAACCAATTTCATAATTTAATGTTACTAATCTATTAAAACAGTACAAAGTTTTTTTAATAACTTCTTCATCAGTTAATTTATAAGAAGATGTTTCAGTATAAATTACACATATTTTTCTGGATTTAGTCATATTTAATAAATAAATAATATTTTAAGTAAAACTTTTTCACTTTTTATTCACTAAAATTTTTTTTTATATTATCAATTAATAAATTATATACTTTTGAAGGTAAAACTGGAATATATTTAAAAGCTATATTTTTAAAAAATAAGTATTCAATAATACCAACAAATATAAAAGTAATAATATTTTCTACAATAACAGAAAATAATTGAATCATTGTTAAATTATTTGTTAAATATAAAACTAAAATAAATAATATTAATATTATATATAATAAAACAATAAAATGAGTCATTTTACTAAATAAATTATTATTAATTATTGTTGTATTTTCAGAAGGAGTTGAAAATAGTTTTTTATAATATATTAAATTATATTCTATTTCATCAATAATAAGTGTATATTCTGGATATTCATTTTTTAACGTTGATAAATTAAAATTAAAATTATTGTTTACTACAGAAACTAATTCATTATTTATTACAGATTTTTGAAGTTTTGAAATATACATCTTATAAAATAAAATTAAAAAAGTAAACAATAAAACAACATGTAATAAAACATTTAAATAAAATTCTCCATCAAAAATATTTAAATTAAATTTATTAAAATTATTACTCATAATTATATTATAATATATTATAATTTAATTTAATTTAATTTAATTTATATTATATTATAATGGACCATTTTAACATAACTAAATCATTTATTCAAATTATTTTTAATGTATTATTAATTTCATTATTTTTAACAACATTTTTTTTTACATATGTAAAAAATATAGAAAATAATATTTTTATAAATAATATTAAATATTTAGTTGATGATTTATCATCAACCATTAAATTATTTGGACCTAGAATAGGTCCATTAATTAATCAATCAATTAATGATATAAATATGCCTGATTTATCACATGAAGATAATAATACTATAGAAAATAATAATAATATATTTAAAAATGCAGTAATTGCTAATGTTATATTTACATTTATTATATTATTAATTATATATCATATATATACTTTTTATGATAATAGTATTTGTTTAAAAAATATTGTAATACAAAATTTTATTATTTTACTTTTTATTATTTTTACTGAATATTCATTATTAACATATTTTATAAGTGAATATATTGCTGTTGATCCTAATAAAGTTAAAATTACAATTGTTAATAATATTAAATAATAAAAATAAATTCTTTATATAATTAATGAAAGTTTATTCTTGTAGTTTACAAGGAAAAAGACCTTCACAAGAAGATCAACATATACATGTATTAAATTTAAATGGAATAAATGAAAATTATAATAATATAAATTTATTTGGAGTTTTTGATGGTCATGGTGGAAAAAAAGTTTCACAATATTTAAAAAATAGTTTACCTAATTTTTTTTTAACTAAATTTGATAAAAATATTTATACTAAAGATAAATTATTTACAGAATATGTTAATCAAGTTTATGATTTTTTACAAAATAATTTAAAAGAAAAACATCCACGTGCAGTTGAATATTGTGGTTCAACTGCATGTGTTTGTATACAATATAAAAATATATTTTGGGTTATAAATGTTGGAGATTCTAGAGCAGTTTTATGTAATTTTGAAAATGAAGCTACACAATTATCATTTGATCATAAACCAAATAATCCAGAAGAAAAAAAAAGAATTGAAAATTTAGGTGGTAAAATAACTTTTGATGGATCAGATTGGAGAATAAAAACATTATCTTTATCAAGAGCTTTTGGTGATTTAGATTGTTGTCCATTTGTAACTCATTTACCACATATTTATAAATATAATTTAAATTTAAAAGATAAATTTATTATAATAGCATGTGATGGATTATGGGATGTATTTACTAATAAAGAAGCTATAGATTATATTCTTAATTTAAAATCTAAAGATTTTAATGGTAATTATGCTAAACAATTAGCAAATTATGCTTTAGAAAAAGGTTCTTATGATAATGTTACTATTATAATTTATTTTCTAAATTAATTATCAATAAATGATGGTATAAACATTTTTAAATTATTAATATTATTATTAACATTTTCTAATTTATCATAAATATTATTTAAATCTTTAAAATTTTCAATATAATTTTTATTATCTATACAATATACATTATTAATTAATTTTTTTTTTATTTTATTATATTTTTTAATTTTTTCTTTAACTTTATCTACTTTATAAAAAGTATAATTATTATTTTTTTTAGTAATATTTTTATAATTTTTAAATACAATAAATAATATTAAAAATAAAATAATAATTATAAATATAATATTTAAACAAATTTCTTTATTCATTATATTATATTATAAAAAAAAAAATAAATAAAAATAATTTATTCTAATATTTGTAAAGGTATCCATTTATCAAATTTAGGACAATAAATACAATTTACTTTTGTCATTGGTGAATTAATATTATTAGAACAATAATGTGATATTTTTAAATTTGGAATATGTGCAATACATTCTTTTTGTCCATCTTTTTTACTATATAAATTATATACATCTGGTATATCAGTTTTATTAATAAAAAATACTTTATATTTATTTTCATTTTCATATGAATAAACTCTTGATTTAAGAAAATCAACAAAATTAAATATTAAATCATAAGATTTATTATCAATATTTTCATTTTGTAAAGATTGAATACCTATTTTTTCTATTTTTTTTTCAATATGAATAATTGAATTTCCTGATTTAATTGGATAAAAAATTAATCCATTTGAAGGAATTCCACATTCTGGTATTATTTTTTCTATAATTTCAGGAAGATCATTATAATCATATAATTTATTTAATTTAAAACTAAAATTTTCACATGCATTATTTGATAGATTTGAATTAATAATATCATTCAAATAATTCATTTTATTTTTCATTTCCATATCTAAAATCTTTTTACCCATCATACAAAAACAATCATGAATTAAAAAATAATTATTATTATCTTTTTGAATAATTTTACCATCAAATATAGTACCTAAATACATATTTTGATTAGTTTTAATAAAAATTTTAGTAATAAAAACAGTTCTCATATCAACTTGATTTCTATGATATGATAACTTTTTACGATTAATTAAAATTGCATATGGTTTATCCATAATATTTATGAAAATTAAAAAATAATTTAGACCTTTATAATTAGGTGTAACATAATGTTCGTTTTCTTGTAAAAAAGTTAATTTCTGAATATTATCTAATATACCATAACGTAATTTAGACAAATTTATTGTATTATATAAATAATCAAGTATTTTTATTTTAAGATCTCTTTCATTATCAGTTAATAAAATACTTTCAAAATTTCCAATATTTATTTTTTTACCCATAAGTTAATATATAAAGTTATCTTTAAATTTATATATCAATTTTTTTGAAAAATTTAGTAATTGTAATTAAAATCTAACACAATCATACAATTTTTTTGAAAAATTTAGTTTTACATAAATCTAACATAATCGTACAATTTTTTTTAAATTTATTTTAAATTTATTTTAATCTAATATGTAATAATGAAAATAGAAATATCAAAAGCAAAAATAATAAATAGACCCTCTAAAACTATTAAATCTCCATATATGGCAGATATTGAAATAAATAAAACTATTGAATTAGCTCATAGTCCATCTTTAGGATTATGTGGTATGATAGTTGAAGATGTAAATGTGTTGGTATCACTTTGTAAAAATGATTATAGAAAATCAAAATATACAATTGAATTAGTTGAAACAAATAATTTTAAAAATAAAAAAATATGGATTGGTGCAAATCCATTATATGCTAATAAAATTTTTTTTGATTTTTTTAATAAATTTGATGAATTTAAAAATTATAATATTATAAAAAAAGAAATAAAAATTCATAATAGTCGTTTAGATTTTTTATTATCTAATACTAAAGATGAAAAATTTTATGTTGAAATTAAAAATGTTCCATTAGTTAATTCAACATCAGCAATATTTCCAGATGGATATAAAAATAGTAAAAAAATGTGCATTAGTGATCGTGCATATAAACATGTTGAAGAACTAATTAGATTAAAAAATGATGGTTTTAGAGTTAGTCTTGTATTTATAATTCAACGTGAAGATCCTAATAATTTTACACCAAATTATATAAGAGATGAAATATATTCTAATAAATTAAAAGAAGCTTTTAATAATGGTGTTGAAATATATGCATACAAATTCAAATGGTCAATTAGAAATAGTATAGCATCATGTAAATTTATAAAAAAAATACCTATTATATTTAATGATTAAAAACTTTTATTTTTTTATAATATTTTATTTTTAATTATAATGCTATCATAATTTTTCAAATTAATTTTACGAGGTTGGAACGGTCATCTTCAAATAAAGTGTATATCCATTTATCCACTTTAAAAATTAAATGAGCATATGATATCTATTATAATATAATGGATATCATAGATGGATTATACTGTTGTAAAATATGTAATAAACAATATTCTAGTTATAAAATCTTATGGAATTATAACAAAAATTATCATAATATTAAAGTAAACATTTAGTAAACATTTAGTAAACATTTAGTAAACATTTAGTAAACATAAATTATGTAATTTAGAGATATAAATATTATAGAAATAATAGTTTTACAAGTTTTAATTATTTTTTGATGAGAAAGTTTTATTTTTTTTATAATATTTTATTTTTTAATTATAATACTATCATAATTTTTCAAATTAATTTTTAGAGGTTATCCTCTTCCTCCCATTTCAAATAAAGTCTATATACATCTATCAACTTTAAAAATTAAATAAGAATATGATATCAATTGTTGTATAATGGATATTAAACATTGATTAAAATGTTGTAAAAAATGTAATAAATAATATTTTAGTTATAAAATATTATGGAATTATAACTAGAATTTTCATATAAATAATGTTAAAAAAGTTAAATAAAATGTTAAAAATGTTAAAGAAAATGTTAAAAATGTTGAAGAAAATGTTGAAAATGTTCAAGAAACTAATATAGATTTATAATTACTTATTTTTATTTTTATTTTTATTTTTATTTTTATTTTTATTTTTATTTTTATTTTTATTTTTATTTTTATTTTTATTTTTATTTTTATTTTTATTTTTATTTTTATTTTTATTTATAATATAATGGATATCATAGATGGATTATACTGATGTAAAATATGTAACAAATAATATTATATTTATAAAACCTTATGGAATCATAACAAGATTTTTTATATAATTAATGTTCAAAAAGTTCAAAAAAGTTCAAAAAAATTCAAAATTATTGAACTTATAAATTAAAAACTAATATATTTATAATTACTAATTTAATTAAATAATTATTTTTTTTTTGATGAAAAACTTTTATTTTTTTTATAATATTTTATTTTTAATTATAATACTATCATAATTTTTCAAATTAATTTTTATAGATGATTTTCTCCCTCCCATTTCAAATAAAGTGTATATACATCTATCAACTTATAAAATTATATAAGAATAAAAAATCTACTATAATATATATAATATCAATGTCTATAGATTATAGTTGTAAAATATGTAATAAATATTATAAATCTTATCAAACATTATGGAAACATAACAAAACTTTTCATATAAATAATGTTAAAAAAGTTAAAGAAAATGTTAAAAAAGTTAAAGAAAATGTTAATAATGTTGAAGAAACTATTAAAGAAGCTAATAATAACATTATAAAATCATTAACTTGTGAATTATGTAATAAACAATTTAATAGTAGACCTGCTAAATCTATACATAAAAAAAAATGTACAAGTATTATTATAGAAATTGATAAAGAATTACAACTTGCTAAAGAAAATAATATACGATTAAAAACTGAAGCTAAAATATTACAACTTAAAATAAAATTACAAAAATCAGAAAAAATAGATAATATTACATTGAGACAATTAAATAAAAAATTAATGCAAAGAAATAATTTAATCAAAAATTCACCTATTAATTCCAATAATACACAAATAATAAATAATTTTAATTTAATTGGTTTAGGTAAAGAAGAAATATTTGAAACTTTGACTAATCATGAAAAAAAAATGATTATGAATGCTAAATATAGCTCTCTTGACAAGTTAATTGAAATTATACATTGTGGTAAATATAATCAATTCAAGAATATTATAATTACAAATATGAAAGATAATTATATGTACAAGTATGATGATAAACTAGGTCATTTTATTTTATCTACTAAAACAGATGTTATCAATTCATTAATTGATTATCGTCTAGGTGATCTTGAAATTATCTATAATGATTTATTGGACAAAAATAAATTAGATGAAAAAACAAAAGATATAATTGAAAAATTTATTAATAAAATAAATAATGATGAATCTAAATACACTGATTACGATGGAATACAACATGAAAATTACAAACAATATAAAATACATGAAATTAAAATATTATTATTTAACAATCAAGATAAAATAACAAATGATATATCTTTATTGTTGACTACTAATGATGTTACACAAGATTTAATTTTATAATAGTTTGCATTTAATAATCAAGATAAAATAACAAATGATATATCTTTATTGTTGACTACATTTAATTTTATAATAGTTTGCATTTAACAAACAATATAAAATATTATTATTTAACAATCAAGATAAAATAACAAATGATATATCTTTATTGTTGACTACATTTAATTTTATAATAGTTTGCATTTAATAAACAATATAAAATATTATTATTTAACAATCAAGATAAAATAACAAATGATATATCTTTATTGTTGACTACATGTAATTTTATAATAGTTTGTATTTAATAAACAATATAAAAATATTGATAAAAAGATATAATAAATAATATATATATATATATGTCTATTATTATCCAACAAATTGAATTAGAAGATGTTATAAAATTTGATAAACAAAAATATAATTCAAATAATCATTGGGAAAATAATATAGAACCAGATGATTATAAAAATGTGATGGAATCATTTGATCTTAAACATTGGATAAATAAAACAGATTATAAAACAATAAATATTATAGAGAAAAAACATTTAGATTGGATAAAAAAAGCTGATGTTGTTTCTTCTCAAACAGGTATATTTTCAAAACTATTTCAAGATGAACTAGATGATTTTATTGAAGAATATGCAGAAAAATATAAAGATATTTTTTACGAAGGTTGTAAATATTTTGTGAGAACAGATGATGTGAGTTTAAAATGTGGTCAACATAAAACAGGTCCATATAATAATTTACGTATGATTATTGAGTCATTAGTATCATGTACTTTGACACACAAGCCAATACATAGTGAAACAGATAAAATAACATTATATTTATTTCCATGGATTTATATAAATCCAAAAAATGAATATCGTATTTTTGTATTTAATGATAATATTACAGCAATATCACAACAAAATATTTATAAAAATTTAAATATTGATTCAGTAATTGATAATAATATTCAAATTATAATAAACTATTATTAATTTAAGAAAAATTTTACATATTCAAGAAAAATTTTACACTAAAAAATCAAAAAAAATTTGCGAGAGATTCCATAAGTCGAGAGTATATTTGTTGTGTCTTTAATGATTTAAATATTAT
>Ga0214919_10006528_pt1 | contig 16023 bp, 12 predicted proteins | sample LL1503_MetaG_FD_177994 | JGI IMG/M metagenome (GOLD analysis project Ga0214919, IMG submission 177994) | Freshwater microbial communities from Lake Lanier, Atlanta, Georgia, United States - LL-1503 | ecosystem: Environmental > Aquatic > Freshwater > Lake | place: USA: Georgia | collected... | reverse complement strand
GCCAGTACCAGCCCGAGCCAGCGCCGCCACATGGCCGACAAACTGGCGTCCTACGGGCGTGATCTGCAAAAGCTGGCGGCGCAATCCCCTTAGCGCGCCTCACCGGGGCAGGGGTTTAACGCTGCGGGCGCGCGATGTCTGCCACGGGCCAGGCTTCGCCAAAGTCGGTCAGGATGGCGTCCAGCGGCACGTCGTGCGGCTCCGGTGCAAAGTCGCTGACATAGCCCACGCCAAAACCCAGACCCACGGTGAAGGGGCGTGGCTCCAAGCTGCCGAGCATGCGGTCGTAAAAGCCGCCGCCATAGCCCAAGCGGTAGCCGCCGGCGCTGTAACCCACGCAGGGCACAAACAGCAGTGTGGGCGACACCATCTCGGTGTCTTTGGGTTTGGGAATGCCGTAGGCGTCTTCTTCCATTTCGCAGCCTGGGTACCAGATGTGGAAGGTCATGGTTTTGTGGGCTTTGTTGATCACCGGCAGGGCGATCCGACGCGGTTGCGGCTGGTCCAATAGCTCGCCATCTTCTTTCCAGCGGTGCAGCGCGGGCAGGGGGTCGAACTCGCCTTTGATGGGCCAATACGCGCCGATCACCGTGTCTTCGCGCCGCAGCAACCAGATCCGCATCACCTGCTGCAGCAACTCGCTGCGATGCAGCCGATCGGGCAGGGCATTGCGCAAGGCCAGCAACTCTTTGCGCAAGGCCTTTTTGGCGTCGCCAGCTGATTCGGAGGACTTGTCCATAATCGGTGAATTGAGTGAAGAAGAACCATTTTGACAGCATTACCCCGTTGGACTCTTTTTGCCGCCGCAGCCCTGCTGCTCGGCGCTTCTTTTTTCACCGCGCCGCTGCAGGCGCAGGCGGCTGCCGCAGCCTATCCGGATAACCCCCGACTGGACGCCGCTGTGCTGGACATGGCCCAGGCCTACCGGCGGCGCGACAGCCGTGCCTTGGCTGCCGCTTTGCCCCAGTTCAAGGGTTACATGCTCGAGCCCTGGGCCGCGTATTGGGAGCTGTCCAACCGCCTGGACACGGCCAGCAAGGCTGAGATACTGGCCTTCTTGAATACCTACGCCGGCACGTACCAGGAGGACCGCTTGCGCGCCGACTGGCTGCTGCAACTGGGCCGCGCTGCTGATTGGCAGACCTTCAACACCCAGTACCCGCTGTACCGCATGGGCGATGACCGCTCCATCCAGTGCTTTGCGGCGCTCGCGGATTTTGTGGGCAACCGCGCTGATGTGGCCGCGACCGTGCAAGCCAACTGGCTGGTGTTGCGCGAGTCGGAAGAGGGCTGCTCCAGCGCATTTGACGCGCTTTTCAAGGCCCATAAGCTGCCCGCCCAGGTGGCCTGGGTGCGGGCGCGATTGGCCATGGAAAACGACCGCCCGCAGGTGGCGGCGCAGGCCATCGGCATCTTGGATTCGTCCTGGGTCAAGGGCTTTGATACGGTCTACCAGCGGCCTGCCAAATACCTGGACGACAAACTCACCGCCATGCGCCCGAAAACGCGCGAACTGGTGTCACTGGCCATGATCCGCATGGCTGAGTCGGACTACCAAAAAGCTGCCTTGCAAGTGGACAAATTGCGCTGGCGCGCACAGCTGAGCCCCGAGGAGCGCAGCTGGGTTTGGGGCGTGATCGGTAAGCGCGCGGCGCAAAAGCAGGACGCCGATGCGCTGAGCTACTTCGCCAAGGGCAATTTGGCGCAGATGCACGAAGACCACCTGGCTTGGGGCGCGCGTGCGGCGCTGCGCGCTGGCCAGTGGGCGCGCGCGCAGGCCTTTATCAACGCCATGCCATCCAATCTGCGGGCAGACTCGGCCTGGACCTACTGGCATGCGCGCACCCAGCTCGAACTCAGCCCCGGTGCGAACGATCCCGCGCGCGTGGCTGCCTTGGCCGCTTTGCAGACATTGGCGGGTACCCGCGGCTTTTATGAAATGCTGGCCCTCGAAGAAACCGGCGGTCGCATCACAGCGCCTGCGCGTCCAGCGCCCACCAGCGCTTTTGAGCGCGAGGCCGCACGCCTGAACCCCGGCTTGCAGCGCGGCCTGTACGCCATCCAGATTGGTCTGCGCGCCGAGGGCGTGCGCGAGTGGAACTACACCACTAATCTGCACCAGAACGGCGGCATGGACGACCGCGCGCTGCTGGCTGCGGCCGACATGGCCTGTCGCGCCGAGGTCTGGGACCGCTGTATCAACGCCAGCGACCGCACCCGCGGCTTGGTCGACGTTGAACAGCGTTTCCCCACACCTTTCCGTCAGAGTGTCGTAGCGCGCAGCACCGCCGTCGGGCTGGACCCGGCCTACGTGTACGGCTTGATCCGCCAGGAAAGCCGCTTCATCATGGACGCCCGCTCCGGCGTGGGCGCCTCGGGCCTCATGCAGGTGATGCCCGCGACTGCGAAATGGACCGCCAAAAAACTGGGCATGACCGATTTCGCCCCGCACAAGATCAACGACCGCGACACCAACATCGCCATCGGCACCGGCTACCTCAAGTTGGCGCTAGACAGCTTTGGCGGCTCCATGCCACTGGCCGCCGCTGCTTACAACGCCGGCCCGGGCCGCGCACGCTTGTGGCGCAGTGGCCCCTTCACGGTGGAGGGCGCAATCTGGGCCGAAAACGTGCCCTTCCCCGAGACCCGCGACTACGTCAAAAAGGTGCTGGCCAACACCACGCTGTACGCCGCCATGCTCAGCGGCCAACCGCAATCCATCAAGGCCCGCTTGGGCCGCATCGGCCCGCCCAGTGAAGCCGATGCCGCGCAGCCGGACCCCGGGGTCGACCTTCCCTGACACAGGGCGCGATTCGCCATGCTGAAACTCCTCATCGGCAATAAAAACTACTCCTCCTGGTCCATGCGCCCTTGGGTGCTGATGACACAGGCGGGTATTCCGTTTGAAGAGCTCATGGTGCGCTTTGACTCCTTCGCGCCGGATTCGCAGTTCAAGTCCACGCTTCGCGGGCTCAACCCCGCAGGCAAAGTGCCGCTGCTGCTGGATGGCGAGTTGTCCGTCTGGGACACGCTGGCGATTGCCGAATACCTGGCCGAGAGGTTCCCTAATAAAGCGCTGTGGCCGAGCGCTGCTGCAGCCCGTGCGCGGGCGCGCAGCATCTGCGCTGAAATGCACGCAGGCTTTAGCGCCCTGCGCAGCCACTGCCCCATGAACATCGAGGCCGATTTGGCGGCTCAGGGCGCCTTGATCTGGCGCGACCAGCCCGGCGTGCGTGCCGATGTGGCGCGCCTGTGCGCGATGTGGAGCGAACTACTGGCGCAGCACAGCGGCCCTTTGTTATTTGACCAATTTACGGCGGCCGACGCTTACTTTGCCCCCGTGTGCACCCGCATGCGCACCTACGCGCTGCCCATGCCGCCGCGGGTGGAAGGGTATGTGGACCGGGTAATGGCGTTGGCGGGTGTGCGCGCCTGGGTTGAAGGGGCGCTGGGCGAAAAAGACTTTTTGGATTTTGAGGAGCCGTACCGCCTGTCTCGTTGAGGGCGCTCGCCGTTGCAGCGGGAGGGGGTGGGCGCAGCCGAGCGCCCTTTTTTGTGGCTGCGGCTTCAGCCCGGTCGTTCCGCTAAACGCGCCGCGCCACGGTCGTCATCACCTTGGCGGCCCCGCGCATCAGTTCTTGCACCACCGGTGGCAACTCCGTCGCTCCGGCTTCTTCGGCAGCGCGGGCATGGGCGAGTTCGTCGCTGTGCATTTGCGCCACGATGGCGCGGGAAGCATGGTCTCCGGCCGGCAGGGCGTCGGCCCCGCTGCCCAAATGGCTTTGCAAATGCGCGCCCACCTGGCGCTCGGTTTCCACCACAAAGCCCAGGCTAACGGCGTCACCCAAGCGCCCCGCCAGCAGCCCCAGGCCGAATGCGCCCGCGTACCACAGCGGGTTCAGCAGCGAAGGCCGCGCACCCAGCTCGTCCAGCCGCTGCGCGGTCCAGGCCAGGTGGTCCACCTCTTCGGTGCACGCCGCCTCGTACTGGGCGCGCAAGCGCGGGTTGCGGGTGGCCAGCGCCTGCGCGGTGTAAAGCGCCTGCGCGCAGATCTCACCCACGTGGTTGACCCGCATCAGCCCGGCGGCCTGCGCGCGCTCGGTCTCGGCCAGTTGCGTGGGCGCTTCGGGCAGCGTGGCGCAGGCGGTGCTGGCATGTGGCGCGACGAACAAGGTCCGCAGGGCGTTGTCTAGGGTGCTGATCAGGGTGTCGATGGGGGTGGTGGGGCTTGGGGTCGGGTGCATGGGGGTGATTGTCCATGGTCTGGCAAAGCGGGCATGAAAAAACCCCCCCCATGTTGCCATGGCGGGGGTTTTAGTTTCTAAAAACCTGCTAGCGCTAGGCCAGCGGGGAATCAGAAGGAGTGATACATGCTAACACCGAGGTAGCTCGGTACAGAGGTGGAACCATACACAGCGTCCCACGTCTTGTAGGAAGCGATAACATCTGTACGCTTAGACATTGAGTAGAGTGCGGAAACAACCTTGCCGGAGTAACTGACGTCAGCCGACGACAACCTGTTACCCGCATAGGTACGGTTCGCCATTTGGCCTGACAAGGTGATCTGACCCACAGGAATAGCAAAACCAATCAAGGAATCAGTAACGGTGTTGCCGTAGTTGTATGTGGTCGAGACAAATCCGGTGCCAAGCTTCATGACACCAAGGTCGTAAGAAACTGATCCACGACCGCGCGTTGAAGCATTAGTGGTCGCCGCAGACGCCAAGTCGTAGGTGCGATAGCCAACATCTGCGACCAAAGGTCCGCTCTTGTATGTCAGGCTGTACGTGTTACTGCGCTGGTAGTCGCCAGTGTTAGCTGTGGTACCAGAGGCACCATTACCATAGCCTGTGTCAGTTACAGGTTCTTGGTAGGTTGCGCTGATGGTGAGCTCCGTGCTCAAAGGCATGGACCAAGTGATCGAATCATTGACACTCCGTGTACCCAAAGCACCAGCTACACCAGAACCACCTGAGTTGTCCATTTCGTAGTCGGAACCTACAGCGGCGATACCGTTAGCCAAGTAGTCACCGCCCTTGGTGTTTGCGAACTTGAATTTACCCATGCTTGGCGTGCTCAGGGTCAGTGCAGTATCACGCGATTGTGTTGCTGCACCGCTTTCAAGGCCCACGTCCAGTCCAAGTGATAGTGTCAGCTTCACTCCGCCGTCCATTTCTTCGCTAACGGCAAAGTCAATGTGGTTGGAGCCCACACCGAAACCGGAGGCAGTAGCGCCCGCAGACGTAGTGGAGTTGTACCAAGACATACCGACGGTGCCGGTCATGGTGGCTTGCGCAAAAACGCCGCCAGTTGCTGCAACTGCAGCCAATGCAACTAGTGTCTTTTTCATTTTGAAAATCTCCAAAGTTAAAACAAATTACCTAAGCCGAGAAAGGCTCCTCGACTCAGCCGACCACCCACAGAGAGCAGTTGCTTTGAATTGAACCAGATTGGGAGCAAAAAAGCCCGATATCAACCGCAAAGCATGGAAAAAACATGCTCCTTGTTGCTACTTAGCAACATTTGCGCGGCAGGTGGCAGTGCTATCCAGCAAGCCAAGTAAATCTTCGCGCACTCTTGCCAACACAGGGCCCCAATCCCAATTTGCAGCTTGTCTATAAAGCTTGATGGAACCGTACCAGGGGCTGTCTTCGCGATGAAGCAACCAGCGCCAGTCCGGGGTGTGCGCCAGGAGCAACCAGGTTGGGATACCCATGGCCCCGCTCAGGTGCGGGACACTGGTGCAGGTGCTGATGACCAAATCTAGATTCTGAATGACGGCCGCGGTCTCGTCAAAATCGTGTAAATCAGCGCCAACTATCCGGATGTCGGGCCGTTGAGCAACGGCGTCTTTATCGGCGGGTTTTATTTCTCTCTGGAGGCAGATGAATTCAAATCCTTCCATGGGTAAAGCTAATTGAAATTGGGCAAACTCCATGCTGCGCTGTGCGTCGTTCTTGTAATTCGAAGTGCTGCTCCACACCACGCCGATGCGCAGCTTGGTTTTCTGTCCGAGTCGTACGCCCCATTTAGCCACCTTGGTGTTATCGGGCTTTAAATAGGGCCTTGAAAGGGGGACCGAATCAACTTCTGTTTTGAACACTGCGGGAAGCGAGGGTAAGGGCAGCTGAAAGTCGCTGGCCGGCACTGGATCCTGCGCGGATATCAAGGCCGCAACGCCTTCGAGGCGAGAGAATATATCGTGTAGGGGCTTTGGGGTTTGTAAAATTACGCGCGCTCCGAGGGAGCTTAAATTGCTCACGTAACGACAAAATTGAATGCTGTCGCCTAATCCTTGCTCAGGGTATAAAAAAATGCTTTTATTCCTTAAGGACCCGGTGCCACTCCAAAGAGGTGCGCTGAGCTCACGCTGTCTACCCCGCTTGTGCTGACCACTCCAGCCCCATCTCTCATAGAGTACCCAACCTAGGCCCCAGTGCCCACTCAGAAGCAGTGCGAGGGCTTTATTCCAATGTGCATCATAAAAATGTGAATTTAATGCGATTGCATTGTCATAGTTCGCTATCGCGGCATCAAGTTGCTGTAATTCCGCAAGAACAAGCCCATGATTATTATGCGCTTTAGCCATCCCCGGATTAAAGTGAATCGCTTGCTTGTAACTATCTGCTGCCGCAGGCAGTAGCCTCAATTGATGCAGTACCAAGCCCCGGTTGTAATAAGCGACCGCGTCCCCTGGCCTTAGTATTAAAGCATGATCATGATCCGAAAGTGCCGCCTCTAGGTGGCCAAGTCCACGCCGGGCAACGCCTCTGTTGATAAACGCTTCCGGCAAGCCAGGATCCAAAAAAATAGCGCGCTCATAATCTGCAACAGCAGCCGCATGATTATCCATTGCTTCAAAAACCACTCCGCGATTGATATAAATCTGGGGATCATTTGAGCGCAATGACAACGCCACGTCATAACTCTGAAGGGCAGACTCGTAATTTTTGGATTCATATAATGCGAGCCCACGATGAATATAGGAATCAACATGATCAGGCGACCTTTGTAAGACAGAATTATAATCATGCACAGCCCGATCAAATTCGCCCAACTCGTATAACGCTAAAGCCCGACGGAAATAACATTCAGTGTACTCAGGTTCTATAATTAAAGCCCTGTTGTAGCACTCAATCGCCGATATTATATTATTTAACTCCTCTAAAATAGAGCCCTTTAAAAAGTGGGCTTCTGCAAAATTTTCACGAATCTGAATCGCCCGGTCTAAACTAGCTAATGCTCCGGTCAAATCTTTGAGTTCTTTTAGAGCCAGGGCGAGCCTATAGGTCGAATCTGCGTGGTTTGGGTTTATTCGTAAAAAGCTTTGATAAGCAAGTACTGCATCGTCAAACCGCTCCAGTCCGACCAGCGCCTCTGCGCGGTTCAAGTGAGCCACACCCAAGTCCCCATTTAATTTGATTGCTGCATCATAATCGGCCAGTGCTTCTTGAAGTCGACCTAGCTCATGAAATACAATCCCACGATTAAAGTAGACGTCGGCTTGTCCTGGCCTCAGATGCATAGCATAGTTAAAGCTTTCAATTGCCAAATCGTAATTCTTCAATTCCTTTAAAATTAGGCCCCGGTTTGAATAGGGTCTGAAGTAATCGGGGCGCTCGACAATTGCCTGATTTATATATCCAAGCGCTACCGTAAAATTCTTTAATTGAAGTGCAATCAACCCTGAACCGTGAACCGCGTCAAAGTTTTTGGGGTCAACTTCCAAGATCTTCGCGTATAGTTGTTGTGCGATTAAGAAATTACCCTTGCGGTGTAAATCTAACGCCCTTTGGGTTTGTATCGCAATGTCAGCCGGCGGATTGGTATTCATGTTATCTTTGGATGGTCTGCACAACCACCGTTCCAGCCTTGAGCAAAAGCCCCGCGTGTGCCAGTTGGGTGTTGACGCAGTTCAGGATCTGGGCTGCCAGGCTGTGCTCTTCCAAGAGGTGCCTAAAGCGCAGGATGGTGGACTCATCGGGGATACGGCTCATGCCTGCGTCCAGGCGGGCAAACTCCCGGTACAGCGGCACATCATGCAGGCCCCCTTCCATCGCCGGGTCAGAGTGGTCGAAGAATTTTTGGAGGAGGTGGATGCGCAACATCACCTCAGACGCAAAGGGTGGACGTCCGTTCTTACCCGCAGGTGCGTGCTCCGCTCTAAGGCCAAGGAGTTGTGTCCAAAGAATAACAGCATCCATTTGCGCGAGAAACGCACGCTTGCGGGTGCGTTTGGTGGAGAGTTCGAACCCGGTGGTGGCGAGGCTGAGTTGTTTCATGTCCATCCAACGTTTCTCAGGCGCGATTGGATGACGGGGTTTTGCAGATATTCCCTAGGTATCTATTCCTTCGTTTGCACGGTGGTTGGCGTGCCACCATTGCTCTGCCATTGGAGCGCATTTATAGTCTCGAAAACAAGGTGTTCCAAGGGTGTAGTGTACGATTTTTGCGTTTGGATTATCATCATACTCAGTCGCCAGCCAATTCCATTCGAGTGGCAGCGCCCCAATTTCGTCATCTCTTAACCATGCGAAGCGGTGCAAGTGAGATCCCTCGTGTTGTTCAATATAAGCAGGGGTTAAAAGTCGGTTCGCAGAATGTTGGCAGTTAAATATAACTAAGCTAGACCAGTTCTTGCGGGGGTAGTTGACGTTAATGTTGTTGAGATATTTTTTGGCAGCTTTGGTTTGGTAATTATGTTGTACTACTTGAACAGCTTTAGCTGGATCAAACATAGCTACTAATTCTGCAACATCCGCCTGACACACCATATCACCGTCCGCAAAAACTGCCATCCCCTCGTAATCGTTGAGATAGGGCGTTAAAAATCGGCTGAAAACGAACCGATTACTGATATTCTCGTGGCGTTCCTGGTAAAAGCGCAAGGTGTTTTCGGCGAGCGGTATGAAGCGGACCGGAATCGAGGCCTTCTCCAAAACGCTCTGACAAAATGTGTGATAACTTATCGCCTCGCGTTGGTCAAAGCCGACCACAAGTGTTAGAGAGTTGTTCAAAATTCAGCTCCGGATGATTGTTCAAGTGGGTGTTCACAGGGCTTAGATGCCGTCAATTGGCTTAAGCACTGGCCAATGTTAAAGTCTAACTAACGGCTACACCGATCTGTACCCTGTAATTCTATGGCTATCAAGCGAACTAATGGCGTTCCCCAAGTAAGCGGGGCTTCTGCGCTTCGGCGGCATCAGCCTGCAGTGGTGCGGGAGACTGATCTTCGAGCGCAACTTTCCGAGGCAGTGGCGCTGCATCAGGCGGGTGAGTTGTTAAAAGCCAAGAAAATCTACGAGCATATTCTTGCTACACACCCTTGGCATTTCGATGCCCTGCATCTACTAGGGCTCTTGGAGCATCAAACCGGGAACCAGGTAGCGGCGCTAGCCTTGATAGATAAAGCCGTATCTATTAGCCCCGATAATGCAATATTTATGAATCACAAAGGGCTTGTTTTGCATGCGCTTGAAGACTACCAAAAAGCAGTCGATAGTTATACAAAGTCAATAAGAATAAACCCAAAACTCACCGCCGCTTATATTAATCGTGGGAACTCGTTAGATGCGCTTCACAAATACGAACAAGCAATTGCGGACTACGATTTGGCTATTCAAGCGGACCTGCAATCTGTAAGGGCTTATTTGAATAAGTCTGCGGTTTTAGAAAAGACAGGTCAATCAGATCGCGCGGTCTTGGCGTGTGATGCTGCTCTGCAAATTAATCCTGAACTTGCCCAAGCGCATTGTGCACGGGGTATCTCGTTATTGTCGCTAGGGCAATTTGATGATGCGATTGCTGCATTTGATCGTGCATTGGTACTAAACCCTGTCCTGCCACAAGCCCTGTGTAACCGAGGCATTGCGTACCAGCGAATGTATCAATACCGGGAGGGTTTAGATGACTTCAATCGCTGTATAGAATTGGGATTAGCCACTTCGACAGTGTATTTCAATCGAGGTTCTTTGCTTTTTCAAAGCGGAGATATTGCCGGAGCTTTGGTTAGTTATGATTCGGCTATTTCTCTTGATCCGAATAACGCTGAAGCGCAGTTCAACAAGGCCCTCCTCTATTTGTCACAAAAGGAGTTTCAGCGCGGTTGGGACTTGTATGAGTGGCGGTTTGTGAACCCCAAAGAGCCTCAGGCAAAACTTAAAACCGCATTGCCAGTCTGGGATCATAAAAACCCGAGCCACCAGCGGGTACTTTTGTGGGCCGAGCAAGGTGTGGGTGACCAAATTTTATTTGGAACGATGCTCAAAGATGCAAGGAAGCGAATTCCAGTGATGACGGTGATGTCAGACCAGCGACTGATACCCATATTTGAACGTTCGCTTCCGGGCGTAAATTTTCTACCCCTCAACTTGCCAGTTAAAGAAGACGATTTTGACGCCCATTTTTCTACGATGAGCTTGGGTTCTCATTATCGGCAACATGTATCTGATTTTTTGGACGCAGACCCGCGGTATTTATTACCGGACTTGGATCGTGCAGCAGTTTTGCGGCGGAAACTGGCATGCAAAGGCGAGTTGCTTTGTGGCATTTTTTGGAAGAGTCGTCTGGGAAAGAGTGGCTTCAAGAAAAGTCTTGAACTCATGGACCTGTTCCCGATCCTGCAAATCCCTGGTATCAAGTTTGTCAATCTTCAGTATGGAGATACATTGGAAGATTGTAGAGCGTTGCGAGAGCAAAGCGGAGTACAAATAATCAATTGTGATGAAGTTGACAATTTCAACGATTTGGAGGGTCACGCCGCATTGATTCAGGCCTGTGACTTTCTTGTGGGATGTAGTAATTCATCCGCTCACCTTGCTGGGGCTTTAGGCAAAAAGATGTATTTGGCGCTGGCCTATGGGAATGGCATTCTTTGGTATTGGGCTAATGAGGTTGACGGACGCTCGCTTTGGTATCCGTCTATCAAGATCTACCGGCAACTACAGCCAGGAAATTGGGCAGAACCCATACAGGCCATACGTGCAGAGCTTCTGGAGTTCGCGTGAGGCCGCCCTGGTTGGGTTACTCGACTCCGTGCTTTAATCTCAGGGCTATACACTCCCATGAATATAAAATTTAGTCCCTACCGCATTGTTAATCCGAATACGGAACGAAGGCTACTGGAGGAAGGATTTAGCTTCCTGCGAAGCGGTCAAATGGAAATGGCAGAGGAGCAGTTTAAAAAAATACTAATCGGTAACCCCAATCAGCCAGATGCATTGAACTTGCTCGGTATCATTCGGGCCCAAGCTAGAGACTTTGAAAGCGCTATCGATTTCATAAAAAAAGCGATATCTATCAATCCTAATAATTCTGCAAGTTACTATAATCGTGGACTGGCCTTGATCGAGTTGGGTAAACCTGCTAAAGCCATCGATGATTTCCAAAGGGCGATAGCATTAAATCCAATGTATGCCGAAGCCTATAACGGCCAAGGGAATGCGCTGTTGGATCTTAATCAAACCACTAAAGCAATTGATTCCTTTCGGGAGGCCCTTCGACTTAATCCTGACTATGCGGATGCCTGGAATAATTTAGGCAATGCTTTGTCCGCTTCTAAAAATATCTCTGAAGCTATTGAGTGTTATAAAAAAGCTACCGTTAAACAACCAGATTTTGTCGATGCGTTGATAAACCTGGCGAGTGCCTGCTCAGAGGCAAATGAAATCCAAGACTCTTTGATTTACTTTCGAGCTGCTTTGCAAGTTGACGCTGAACACAAATACTTATTTGGTGATTATCTACACGTCAAGTTTAAATCTGCTGAATGGTCGGAATTCCATGTAGATGCTGCAAGGCTCAAGGCATTGATTGATCGTTCGCTGCCGTCAGTCAAACCATTTGTGGCTTTGGGCCTGTTAGATGATCCCCTCCTTCACAAGCGGGTGGCGGAGTTGTATGTTCAAGCCAGGTTTCCGCATTCGGACACGCTAGGCGCAATCCCGGCCCGCAAACCCGGCGGGAAAATCCGCATTGGTTATTACTCTGCTGATTTCCGCAACCACGCGACTGCTTACCTTATTGCTGAGATGTTGGAGCAGCATGACAAAGATGCGTTTGATATCTACGCGTTTAACCTCACCCCAGGGCCGCTTGATGCCATGGGTTCGCGCCTGTTCGCGGCGGTCAAGCAGGTCGTGGATCTGGCAGGCCTAAATGACCGCAGCGCAGCCCAGCTTTCACGGGAGATGGGTATCGATATCGCTGTAGACCTGAAGGGACATACGGAAGATTCCCGAACCGGGGTCTTTGCACATCGTTGTGCGCCCCTCCAGGTGAGCTATCTTGGATTTCCCGGTACTTTGGGCGCCACTTACTATGACTACGTTTTGGCAGATAGCAACGTCATTCCCTTGGATCAGTACCCTCATTACACCGAGCGGGTTGTCTATTTGCCGCATTGCTACCAGGTCAACGATTCCACACGCAGGATTGCAGACCGCGCGTTTTCACGCGTTGAATTGGACTTGCCGGGGAAGGGATTCGTTTTTTGTTGCTTCAACAACACCTACAAAATACTGCCGCAGACCTTTGACTCTTGGATGCGTATCCTGCACGCGGTACCAGGCAGCGTGTTATGGCTGCTGGACCATAACTTTGTGGCCACCCGGAACCTTCAAAAGGAGGCGCAAGCGCGCGGGATTAACCCTCAACGACTTATTTTTGCGCCCCGTATGCCGCTTGCGGACCACCTGGCCCGACACAGAGCGGCCGATTTGTTTATTGATACCTTGCCCTATAACGCCCACACGACCGCTAGTGATGCCCTGTGGGCCGGGCTTCCAGTGTTGACCTGCATGGGCAAGTCCTTCGCGGCGCGGGTCGCGGGCAGTTTGCTTTTAACGGTGGGGTTGCCCGAACTCATCACCCATACGCAAGCTGAATTCGAATCAAAGGCGATCGAATACGCCAAAGATCCGGTAGCTTTGCAAAAGATGAAATTGAAACTGCTCGAAAATTTGCCAACCAGCCCACTGTTCAATGCACAGTTGTTTACCCGGCATATCGAGCAAGCCTACCGGCTTATGCATGTCCGGCAGCAGTCCGGCTTGCCTCCTGAGCACTTTGCAGTAAAGGCTTGACTGCAAGATTAAAGCTGCATTGTTGTCTGGAAAAATTCTTTCCATTTTTGAGCAATCGCGTCTTCTTTAAAAATCGGGACGATCGTCTCTTGGGCAAGCTTTACGTTCTTCGAATATAAAGCAAGTTGTTTAATGAACGCAGATAGTGGTGTCTCCCGAATATTATGAAAGTAATCTGAAAATGGAGCATAGGATTCCAGCAGATCTGCAGAAACTGGCAAGCCCAAAGCAAATGCAGTTATCAATCTGTTTGCACTCGCCCCGGATTTTCGCTGATCATTCGAGTCAGAGGGAATTAAGCAACCATGACTGGCTTTCGAAGCACTTATCATACTTTGCAAAGACCACTCGGCAAGATCCAACTTGATGGTCGAGCGCATACGCTGTTGATGTGATGCCAGTAGTTCAAGTCCAGGCTTATTTGATAAAACTATTAATTTAAAGTTTGCGTCGCAAAGAATATTATCCCGCAAATAATTTACCAGGAAGACTATATTCGTTGCATGTCCAAACCATAGCAAAGTGACCTCTGCATTGACGGTGAATACATTTGGTGGAGTGGTGTCGACTTCAATTGGGTCTTCGATTACAGATACATCTTGACCGAAGAACTGTGTTAGTAACTTCAGCATGCCCGTTGAAGAGACAACAGCCTTATCGCTGATTGGTAAAATATTTTTATAAAATGTACCCATTGGAGAGGATATTGCTTCTAGGTGATGATCAGTATAGTCAAGAATAATTTTTTTAGATTGCTGGTTTGCTTCCGTTAGCTGTTGAGCCCATAGATTGTCACGCCCATTTTGACAATCACCCCCAATTTTACCAACCACGATGGCATCGGCCTTCGCATTGATGTGATCACCTGCAGAAAATTGAATCGGAATATCATGAGCGAACTTTGCAACTAAACCTGCTCGAATTCGGATACTAGCTAAATTAGACCTAAATAGATCCGCTGCCGCGCTGTAGTTTCCAGGAATAAGCCAATGAATTAGCACTTTTAATTTTCACTCCAATTTCACTGAATGATTAACTTTATTGAATACTTTCGCACGGCTGGAGCGCATTGCCATTGCCTCCTCGCACACTGAAAGCCATTTGTGGGCATGTTGCGGCAGCATGTGGCGCGCGATAACCTCTTCCTGCGCTCGAGAGCCTAATCGCTGCCGTATGTCGGCGTCTTCAACGAGTTGAAAAAGGGCGTCTCGCCAATCCACTAAGTCAGGACCACAAAGTATCCCGTTCTCGCCATTCACTACGGTTCCCCGGTAGGGGTCCAGATCAGCGTACAGGCCCGGAATCCCTAGAAAGCCGTATTCGAGGAATTTAATATTGCTTTTAGCGCAGTTGAACTTGCTAGAGACCAGAGGTACCAGTGCAATGTCAATCGCCAATCGTGCGAGACGAGCTGGATGTTGTTCGTAAAGATAGTTCGCAGGCACCAATGTGATCCGTTCGCTTAATTCGATCCCATGCGGCAACGTTCCATAGAATACGCAGTCGACCTGTGTAAAGCGAGCAAGGGTTTCCGAAAGCAGATCAGCGACGAGCGCGAAATCTTTGTCATGGTTCTGGCTTCCCACAAGCCCAAGCCGAACCCTCGACTGCTGCAATGGCCTTGCTTGAAGCACTGTTTCGTTCCAAAGGCGTGGGCTAAGGAAATTCGGTAGCACGACAACGCGCTTCGCAACGTCAACATAGTATTTCGCGAGTGCAGGTGTTGAGACCGTAACGATATCCGCTTCGCGAGCAAGCCACTCAATGTTCCCGGCTAGTTCGTCGTTGTAGTCCGGTTTGTTATGGTGATCTGGAACCTGTTGTAGTAGATCATCCGTCTCATATATCACGGGCTTGCCCCATTGCAGGATTGCCGAGCATAGGCCCTTGAATTGTGGCCGAGGGAAAGCCCTCTGAAAGATTATTACGTCGATATGGCTGAAAGAGACGTTTTGCTTAAGCATCTCCATGCCGTCGTATAGCTGGGCATTGTCGGCAAGTTCTTGGAAAGGTTGGATAAGACGAATCTGTGGACAGGGAAATCCTGGGTGGTCTAGCGTAAACAGTGCTATTTTCATATGGTCTTGCTACTGAGTTAAGGTCTAAATCTATCTACAAAAGTTCGACTCTTTGAAAATGAATCTTCGTTCCGCTGTGTTTTCGGTTGGACCCCGTAACCAACCTTTGCTCGTACAAATTGCAACTTGATTAGCCGAAAGGCATGCTCCAAATTGGCGCACCTGCTGGCTTTGACATTCTCGCCCCGCTCCGGCGTTGCATCCTACTTCGCGTACTTGCCCGGTGCCTGGTGTTTGCCCGCTCAGATCGCTATGTTTCTGCAGCCTCAGGCCACTGCCCGCACTTCGGCAGCCCGAGTTAGCACAAATCATTTTCCTATAGCCTCGCGCCAATCCATGCCCATGGTTCACATTCAGGACGTCGCAGGCCTTACCGCTCATTGCGAAAAAGGTCCGATTGCCCATCCGCTTGCTACTTGAGCATTTGCAGCAGAGGCTTGACGATACCGACGCGTCCCCGCCCGGCCGTTAAATGCTTAAGCCTCCACCACCTCAAAACCCGTCGTCATCACCGCCGTCTTCCCCAACATAAAACTCGCCGAACAGTACTTCTCATGGCTCATCGCAATCGCCCGCTCCACTGCTTGCGCCGGCAGAGCCTTGCCCGTCACCACAAAGTGCATGTGAATCGACGTGAAAACTTTGGGGTCGGTCTCCGCACGCTCGGCTGAGAGCTGTACCGAGCAACCCTGCACCGCATGCCGGCCGCGCTTGAGGATGAGCACCACGTCGTAGGCCGTGCAGCCGCCGGTGCCTGCCAGTAGCAACTCCATGGGCCGAGGGGCGAGGTTCTGGCCGCCGTTTTCGGGCTTGGCCACGTCGGGTGCGCCGTCCATGTTGACGATGTGGCCGCTGCCGGTCTC
>Ga0214919_10006527_pt1 | contig 16024 bp, 13 predicted proteins | sample LL1503_MetaG_FD_177994 | JGI IMG/M metagenome (GOLD analysis project Ga0214919, IMG submission 177994) | Freshwater microbial communities from Lake Lanier, Atlanta, Georgia, United States - LL-1503 | ecosystem: Environmental > Aquatic > Freshwater > Lake | place: USA: Georgia | collected... | reverse complement strand
GGATTATTAAAACATAAATATAAAAATAATATAACAAATATTATTTTTCCTTAGATTTTTATTTATAATCGGCATTTTAAATGTGATAAGGTGTAAAAATATAATTTATAAAATTGGATCTGGTTTATATTGTGGTTGAACAGAAAATGGATTTGCTTGTTGTGGATTTGCTTGTTGAATTCTTGTACTTTTAGCACATGAACCCCATTTACCAAAAAAACAAGGTGGTGTATTTGCATCACATAACTCTTTATTAGTTCCATATGATCTACATTTTAAATCAATTTCATCTTTCTGTGGTGTGGCTTGAACACCTTGTTGTATAGGTGATTGATAATCTTGACCTAAAATACCTTTTTTATCATTTATTTTTTTCAATTCTTGTGCTTGAGTTTTTGCTTTTTCTTCTTCTTTCTTTTTCTCATCTCTTTTAATTTTTTCAAAGTCTGTCATATATTCACTTAATTTTCTGCTAATTTTATTTGATTTCCTATTTCTAGATCTTCTACTTCTAGATTTTTTATTTGATATTTTTATTAAACTATTAGAATTATTATTATGTTTAACCATTTTATTACTTGCATTTTTATGTGATCTTTTTTTGGATAATTTTAGTGAAATATTATTACTGCTATTATAATTTGTAATTGTACTTGATCTTTTTAATTTTTTTTTTATATATGAAATAGTATCATGTAAAACATCTTTTACTTTACTTTCATTAACTATATAATTTATATGAGAAATAATTTTTTTATCTATAGTATCATTAATTGTCTCTATAACTAATACAAATTCTTTTTTACTTATATCACTTATAGATACATTTTTAATAAAAGTTTGATCACTTTTAGGAATAGATTTACCAATAATAAATCTAATCTGTGATAATAAATGTTCTTTACGCATTTCAGATGGTAAAAGCTCACCTTTAATATTATAATTATTAAATAATAATGGATTTTTTTTATCTATATTACCATCAATAAAATTGTCTTTTAATATTACTGTTTTAAATAAAGTTTCTATACCATTAAAATTTAAATAATCATCTAGAATTTTTATATTTTCTAAATGATTAACATATGCTTTATTATATTTTTTAATTTTATTATCCATACTTTCATATGCATCCATTAATTTTATTTCACTTTTTTTAGTATTTTTAACAACATTTTTAAATTTATATTTACCTTTTAAACGCACTGTTTTTTTACTAAATCCACCATCCATAATATTAGTTTTAGATGTAGTCATTATATTAATATTATATTAATATTTAATTATTTTTTTTATATAAATAATTATTTGTATTATTATATAATTATATAATTAATTTAATTTAATTTATAATTTTTTATAATTTTTAATTATAGTTATTATAAAAAATTGAAATAATAATTAAATTAAATTATAAAATAAATTAATTATATAGTTATATAGTTATATATTTTTAATTTAATAAAATGACTACTTTGAATGATATATTAAATAAAAATAATTTAACAAAAAATAGTATAATTGATAATATCATTGATAGTACAAATGTTAGTAGTATTGATAATAGTTTAACAAATGATTATAAAACTGCTGAACCTTTATTTACATTAGATGAAACTATACCTAAAGATAAATTAATACATAATGAAATTCATTATTTAGATTCTAGTAAAATATATAATCAAAAAAAAACTTTAGGAGAATATACTTTGAAAATGCATCAACGTACAACATTAAATTTTATGATTGGTTTAGAAAATATGCTATATAATGTGAAAACAATAAAAGAAAATAATGTAATAGAACATAGTAATCATTATACTAATATTGGGATACTTAGTGATCAAGTTGGTGCAGGTAAATCATATTGTATAATGGCTTTATTAAATGAAAATAAAAATATAACACAAAAAGAAGTTATTATAAGAAATACATGTATAGGTTCTAGTAATATAACACCACAACAAATTAATAAATTAAATACAAATATATTGCTTGTACCTCATAGTTTAATTGGACAATGGTCACAATATCTTGAAAAAAGTGGATTGAAATATTATACTATTCAAAAATCAAAAGATATATATGGAATTGCTGATAATAAATGCAAATTCAAAGATATTCAAGAAGAAGAAAATATTGATGATACAGAAATAAAAGAAGAAATAAAACCAAAATCTAAAACTATTAAAAAAAATATTAAAAAAAATAAAAAAATAGATGATACAAAAATAGATGATACAAAGGATACTAGCAGTAATAATACTAGCAATAATAATACTACAGATACTAATACTAAATCTAAAAAAAAAATTGTATTGAAAAAGAATTCTAAAAATGAAGTCAAAGATGAAGTCAAAGATGAAGTCATAGTAAAAAACCCTGTTGAACCTATTATAAATAGTAAAATAAACATTAGAAAATTAAAATCTGATAGAAAAAAAGAATTAGATATTGAAAGACGTAATATATTAAATCAAATAGATAATGTTCGTGGCGAACTTAATGTATTATATTATAATCCTAATTTTAGATTTTCAGAAAATAATCATATTGAAAGAGAATTAATTCATAAAGAAATATCTGATTTAAAAGTTATATTAGGTAAATTAGATAATGACTATTTAAATGTAACTAATTCTATAAAAAATTTTGATTTAGAATATGGAAATGTTACTTCTGCACAGCTCGTTTTACTAAATGATTATAATACTATATTTAATAATAAAAATGATAAATGTTATAATCCTAATTACATTAATAAAGATTTACAAGATTTTTTAGTCAATTTAAGTCACATTAATAAAAAATATGTAGAATCATTAGATGTTATACTTGTAAGTGATACATTTTATAATTTCTTCTCATTATATTTAACTAAAGATAATTATACAGTTAATCGTATTATTATAGATGAATGTAATTCAATTAAAGGATCTCAATTATTTAATATAAATAAAATATTTACTTGGTTGGTTACTAGTTCAATTAGTAGTTTAATGACAAACTCTGGTTATATTACTAAACAACAACAATCAGCTACACAAGGATATTCTTATCATGTAAGAGAAAAAACAATAATGTCAACCGGATTTGTATTAAATACAATATGTAGATTATACGAATATAGAGATAATTTTAAATTATATTTAATAAATAATCCTGAATATATTAAGCAATCTATATTGCTACCAGAAACACAAACATTTGTAATAGTATGCAAAGATAATGTTATTATACAAGTTTTAAATGGTATTGTTACAGATGATATTATGCGCATGTTAAATGCAGGTGATGTAGAAGGAATTATTACAAAAATGGATGTTGTAGTTGGTGATGAAAGTAATATTATTTCTATTATTACTCAAAAATATACAGATGATTTACTTATAAAAGAGTATGAATTAAAAGTAGCAATTGAAAATCCCAAATATAAACCAGAAACTGAAAGCATAAGCATTGCTAATAAAAGAATTGCTATTACAGAATTGAAATATAAAATTTCTTGTATAGAAGATAGAATTAAAAATGCTGATAGTTGTCCAGTTTGTATAGATGATTTTATAAATCCTATTGTAACCCCTTGTTGTAACAACAAATATTGTTTTAATTGTATTACTCTTTCATTAAATATTAAAAATACATGCCCTAGTTGTCGAAAAGTATTAGAAATATCCAAATTATTAGTAGTATCAGATAAAATAAAAACTACTATTACTAATGCAAATAAATCTGATATTATAAGTTCTAAATCGATATCAGAAATAAAAACTTATACTGAAAAAATAGAGTATTTAAAGTCTATATCAATAAATTCTACCAAATATGAAAATATGAATAGAATTTTTGAATTAAATAATGATAATCCTATAAAAAAATATTTAATATTTACAGAATATGAAACCACATTAAATACAAAAATAACTAGTATTCTAGAGAAATGGAATTTGAAATATGATAGAATTCGAGGTTCTAGTGCAACAATTAATAAACAATTGGAAAAATATAAAAGTTCTAATGGTGAAACTAATGTATTATTAGTTAATTCTAAATTTTTTGGAAGTGGTATGAATCTCGAAAATACAACAGATATTATTATTATGCATAAAATGCAAAGCGATATTGAAATGCAGGCAATTGGACGTGCTCAGCGTTTTGGACGTGTAGGCGAACTTCGTGTCTGGAAACTTTATTATCAAAATGAATCTTTGTAGATTTATATTTTTGATTTAATATTTTATTATCTTAGACTACATTTTTTTTATATTTCATATTACATTTTTTATTAATTATATTTATATATTTATATATTTATATATATTAAAAAGTTAAAATATTTTAAACATGGTTGTATCTAGAAAAAATAAAAATAAAAATAAAAATAAGAATAAAAATAAACAAAATGGTGGTTCTTTTTTTACAAAAAAACAAAATTCAAATTCTTACATAATACCTGATTTGATTATTCATACTATTATAGGTATAAATATAATTGATTTTATGATTATATTTAGACAAGCATTAATAGATAATTTAACTTTAGAAAATATTTTAGCTATTATTAGTCAATTATTTAATTTATCATTAATAAAGAGTGAATATTTAAATTTGCAAAAACAAATTATAAATACAAATACAAAAGATAATTTGATAAAACAAATAATAATTATAAAAAATGATCAGAAATATATAAATATTAATTTGGCTATAATTTTATTTATGATACTATCTAAACAAATAAATCAAGATTCCATAAAAGGAATTAAGTTAATTATAGAAAAACCACAATTAGAAAATGATATAAAAGTTCTAGAAATTTATAAAATTATTTATTTATTTTATGAAAAATCTAGTAAAGATTTTGATATAAAATTTATTAAAAATCTAGACTCCGTTAAATTATTATTGAATAAAATTATTAGTTCTAATCCTATTATATCACAACAATATAATCAAAAATTTTATGAATTTATTAGTAAATTAGATGCATGTCATAAGCAATTTATACCATCATCACCATCACAACCTTCACCAATGCATACTCCTTCGCAGCCATCACCAGTTGGTATAATTGTATCTAAAGAAGAAAAAGAAAGAAAAGAAAAAGAAAGAAAAGAAAAAGAGGAAGCTGTTAAAAAAGCACAAGAAAAAGCTAGATTAGAAAAACAATCTAAAAATACTGCTCAAAATCTTAAAAAAACACAAGAAGAAGCTGCTAGATTAGAAACAGTAAGATTAGAAAAAGAAAAACAAGATAAAATTAATGCAGAAGCTACTAGATTAAAAGCACAAGAAGAAGCTAATAGATTAAAAGTACAAGAAGAAGAAGCTACTAGATTAAAAGCACAAGAAGAAGAAGCTATTAGATTAAAAGCACAAGAAGAAGCTACTAAAAAAGCACAAGAAGAAGAAGCTACTAGATTAAAAGCACAAGAAGAAGAAGCTACTAGATTAAAAGCACAAGAAGAAGAAGCTATTAGATTAAAAGCACAAGAAGAAGAATCTATTAGATTAAAAGCACAAGAAGAAGAATCTACTAAAAAAGCACAAGAAGAATCTGCTAGATTAGCAGAAGAAGAAGCTAGATTAGCAGAAGAAGCTAGACAAACACAAGAAGCTTCTAATTTATCAGCACAAGAAGAAGCTACTAGGAAAGCACAAGAAGAAGCTAGATTAACAGAAGAAGCTAATTTAGCAGCACAAGAAGAAGCTAGATTAACAGAAGAAGCTAATTTAGCAGCACAAAATGAAGATACAGAAACCCAATCAATAGCTGGTGGTAAAAGAAAATATAAAAATAATAAAAGAAAATCAGTTAAAAATATTAAATCTAAAAAATATAAAATTCAAAATAATAAAAGAAAATCATTAAAAAATAATAAATCAAAAAAACAATATAAAAAATACTAATTATAGTATATTATTATAAAAATAATTTTTTATTTTAATTAGTAAATTAAGAATGATGAATGTTATAAAAATCATATTAATTTTCATTATTAGCTTTATTATTAGTTTCTTCATTGGATTCTTCATTAATAGTTTCATTAATTTTATTAATAGTTTCCTTTGTTTTTTGTAATAATTTTTTTTCTTCTATTTCTTCCAATTCTTTTTGTTTTATTTTAGCTTCAATAACTTGTTTTTCAATCTTTTGTCTCATGATTTCTTTATCTTTTTCACTAATATTTTTTTTAGAACTAGAACTAGAACTAGCATCTGCATTGGCATTTTCTTTATCTTTTTGTTGTTTCAGAATTTGTGCATCTTTATTAAGTGTATCTACTTCTCCGATAGTAATACTCAAACAACCTTTATAATCAATTATACCAGTATGATTTAAATTAGTATTTAAATCTAACCACAATTCACCACCAATATCAATCCATCTTTTGCAAAATAAATAATCTTCACTTAAATATACACGGCTTACAGGATCAATCCCACAATCAAATAATGAATAAAAATAATCATCTGCACTATTTTGTCCTTGACTATATCCAGCAACATTATTTCTATATTTAGTTTCTGGAAATTTTTTAATCATTTTATTAATTGCACTTTTACGGATTAACATAAAACCAGTACCAATATCTTTAACTTGTGCCATTCCATTATCTAATCTAATTATTACATTATCACCTTCTTTATGATAAATAGGATTAAATACATAATCTAGAGATTTAGCCATTAATTCATCATCTTTAAGATTTGGATTTTTTTGAATATGATGTTTAATTTTATCCCAATTAAAACATTTTTTAGGATAACATCCACCACATAATTCTTTATTACTTAGAAGTAATTTTATAATACTTACCCAACTAAAAGTAATATCAGCATCAATAAACATAAGATGTGTTGCTTCATTATCACCCATAAACTTAGCAACAATACCATTTCGAGCACGCTGAATTAAACTTTCATTACCAATTGTCATCATTTCGAATGGAATATTTAATTTTGTAAAATTAACAGATAATTCTAACATACTTTGAAAGAATCCATTATGAAGCATACCACCAAAACATGGTGTTCCAATAATAATTTTAACTTTATTTCTATTTAAAAATTGTTTAACAGAACTTGCAATTAATTCACTTTGATTCATTTTTATTATATTTTAGTATTTAAAATATATTTTATAGATTAAAATTTATAAAAATTTATCAAAATTTATATTCAAACTTTTATTTTATATTTAAAAATATATCTTTAAATAGTTTTAATTATAAATTTTAAAAAATTACATTTTATTAATATTTAAAAATAACTAAGCATTAAATTATTATTAATATAATTACTATTATTTATATTAGCTTAGTATTATATTTTTGATATATTTATTATTAATAAAAATGTCATCATTAATACCATCAAATATAAATATTGAAAAAATATCTAATTTTATAATACATAAAAAAAATGTATCATTATGTCTTAATATGATTGTTCGAAATGAATCTAAAATTATTACTCGTCTTTTAACATCCGTTTTACCAATAATTGATACATATGTTATTTGTGATACTGGTTCTACTGATGATACTGTATCTATTATAAAAGATTTTTTTAATTCTAGAGGAATAAATGGTGAAGTTATTTATGAACCATTTAAAAATTTTGGATATAATCGTACGTTTGCTTTAAAAGCTGCACGAGGTAAAGCAACATATGCATTGCTTCTAGATGCAGATATGATATTTAAAATTGAACCATCATTTAACAAAGAACTATTAAATGCAGATTCATACTTAATCATTCAAAAAGGTTCTGGGTTATCATATCATAATACCAGATTAATAAAACTTGATATAGATTCTAAATGCGTGGGACCAACACACGAATATTATGATTTACCACAAGGTAGCAAAAATGACAAACTAGATTCTATATGGATTGATGATATTGGTGATGGTGGAAGTAAAGGTGATAAATTTGAGCGCGATATAAGACTTTTAAAACAAGGTATTGAAGAAGAACCCGATAATGGGCGTTATTATTTCTATTTGGCAAATTCATATTTCAATACTGGAAAACATCAAGAAAGTATTGAATACTATAAAAAAAGAATAGAAATTGGTGGTTGGGTAGAAGAAGTATTTTATTCTCATCTTAATTTAGGCCATGCTTATATGACTACTAAACAAGATGAATTAGCATTATCTACTTGGATGAATGGGTATAATCATCATTCTGTTCGTAGTGAAACTATATACGAAATATGTAAATATTATAGAATAAAAGGAATGAATAAAATATCTATGGTATTTTGTACTTTGGGAAAATCTATACCATATCCAAAAAATGATACTTTATTTATTCATAGTGATGTTTATGATACTGGATTTGACTATGAATTGAGTGTTATCGGATATTATAATAATTATCCTAATATTCATAAAATAATTTGCAAACTAATGAATAATGCAAAACAAAGTTATTCTAATCATTTATCTAATTATAAATTCTATTGTCCTAAATTATCTACTGATAAATATCTAATTAAAAAAATTGGAGGTATAGTAATAAAAGATACTATTAATGTTTGTGGTACTAAATATAAAATTAATGGTTCTAATCCTTGCATAATTGCATTAGGAAATAAATATAAAATTAATATTAGATTTGTTAATTATTTATTAAATCGTAATGGTTCTTATCACTTTGAAATAAATGATGGTAAAATTGCAACTGTAAATAAAATATTTAATCTAGATGAAGATTTTAATATAATTGGAGAACCATTAATTCTAATGCCTGAAACTAATAATTTGCGTTATGTTGGTATGGAAGACTTGAAATTATTTCCTATTTTGAAAAATAATAGATATTATAATACTGATTGTGCTTTCATTGGAACTTGTGAAAATTCAGTAAATAATCGTATATCTATGGGATATGGTAAAATAACTTTAGATGGTGATTTAAATTTTTCATTAAATTATAAAGTAGTAAATACACCTTATAATAAAGATTGTGAAAAAAATTGGGTTTTTTATAATGATTCTAATGGAGAGATTAATGTCATTTATCAATGGTATCCTCTTACAATTGGTAAGATTGTTGGTGATTGTAAAGATGATAAATCTAATCCAATATTAGATATAATACAAACTAAAGATATGCCGCCCTATTTTCAAAATGTTAGAGGTTCTTCTAACGGTTGTGATTATAAAGATGAAATATGGTTTTTATGTCATGTTGTTGAGTATTGTCAACCTCGTGAATATTATCATTTTTTTGCAATATTTGATAAGAATACTATGAATATTAAGAGATGGTCTTATCTTTTTAAATTTGAAGGAGAAAAAATTGAATATGCACTAGGACTTATTATCGAAGAAAAGAGAATTATTATATCTTATAGTAAATGGGATAGCGAACCAACTATTGGTATTTATGATAAAGAAAAAGTTGAAAACGAAATGTTTTAGTTATTTATGTTTTATTAAAAAATACTATTATATCCAGTATTTAATATTTGCCAAGCATTAATACCTCCTCCTAAATATACCAAAGAAGAGCTTTGACCTGTTGATGAAAATACTAATCCATTTGAATAACCTGTACCCGTAATTATACCATTATTACCAAAATTTGCAAGAACACTAATAACATTAGAACCTATATTATTATATATTAAATTTAATTTTTGCCCTTGATTTATACCTGCACCTACATTCGCATAATAAGTTCCTGATTGAGAACTATTTATAAAATCAAATAAAATAGTATCATTAGATAATGGTATATTCCAAGATTCATTTGGACTATAACCTCCTACTTTAGTACTAGTTCTATAGATACTATTTGTTACAAAACCACTTACTATTAATGAATCTGTATCAGCATAAATATTACCTTGTTGTGCACTTAAATAAATATTACCTGCACCAGTAGTTTCTATCTCTAAACTAACATTTGGATCAATATTTGATGTGCTTTTTGCTTTTATAGATGGTTTATAATCTGCATTTGCATTATTAATTTCTATATAATTAGATACTCCTGTATATGTTGTATTATTTTTTAATACTATTAAATTATTATCTTTTATATTTTGTATAGTTCCTTCTGAATTATAAACTAATCTACTAGAACTATTTCCAAATTGTAGTAAATTGCTACCTATTTTTAAATTACCTCCTAAAACAGGATTAATATCATTTATTATTGCTAAATTAGAATTAACAAATAAATTAGATGCTGAATTATAAGTAATATATTGATTATTTAGAAGAGGATTTGATTTAACATTTACATCAACCAATTCACTAAATAAATTTAGTTTGGTTGAATCTAATAAATCAACCCAATTACTGTTATAATTTTTAAATTGTACAGTATTATTACTACTATATCTTAATCCTACTCCATTTGAACCTTGATTTTTATTAGTTATTGTACCATTGTAAAAATTAATATATCCGCCTTCTACTATAATATTTGATGTTTCTAATGGATAATTTACTAATATATTTTCTAATTCACTTAATAAATTAGTAGAATCAATTACTAAATTACTATTAAAATACAAAGATGGATTTGCCGTTTCAGAACTATTTACCTTTATATTATAAAATTTACCAGTACCAATGCTATTTGTATCTTTAATTAATATACCTGCATTTGAATTATCATTTGTATTATTAGTATTTACTGCAGATTTTGGTATTTTAATTGAATTATTTATATTTACACTTGTCAGACTATCATTTGTATTTGTTAAACCATTTATGTTTGATATATTAAAATTTTTTTTATTTATTGATGACATTTTTATTTTATTATTTATTACTATTTATTACTATTTAATACTATTTTTATATTTTCTACTTTATATAATATATATATTTATATCTTTTTGTTTTTTCATACACATAAGTATTTTTTACTTTTATTTTTTGTTTTTAGTTTTACAAGAAAATTTTTGTTTAATTGATGTAAATAAGTTCTTTAATACTGTAAATAATCTTTTTTCTTTAGTTTTAATAAATTTAATTTTACCATTAATTGCAGAAATTAGTATATCTATATATTGAGGCATTGTATTATTAATAAGCATAATTAATAATTGCTTTTCTATTAATTTTTCTGGGTTATCACCATATTGTTCATCAATAATTTTTTTAAATGTATCTAGAATCAATATTTTTTTTTGAGAACCAGTTAATATATTATATTGTTCAACATTATGAATTAACTTATTTAGAATTTCAATTATATTTAATGATGTTATTATACCATTTTCACCAATAATAGATTTAATATAATTTAATAATTCTTCAGTTTTATTAGGAATATCATTTTTTTCTAATTCAGAAATTGTTGTTTCTAGAATAAATTGTGTTATTGGTATTGTTTCTAGAATAAATTCTTCTTTTTTTTCTTTTGGATCAGATTTTTCTAAAACCTGCTTTGGTTCTAACAGATTTTCTAAAATAGATTCTTCTTTTAGTTCTAGAATAACTTCTTCTTTCATTTCTATTGGTTCTTCTTTTACTTCTAGAATAACTTCTTCTTTTAGTTCTTCTTTTACTTCTAGAACAACTTCTTCTTTTAGTTCTTCTTTTACTTCTAGAATAACTTCTTCTTTTAATTCTTCTTTTACTTCTAGAATAACTTCTTCTTTTAATTCTTCTTTTACTTCTAGAATAACTTCTTCTTTTAATTCTTCTTTTACTTCTAGAATAACTTCTTCTTTTAGTTCTTCTTTTACTTCTAGAATAACTTCTTCTTTTAGTTCTAGAATAACTTCTTCTTTTACTTCTTCTTTTACTTCTAGAATAACTTCTTCTTTCAATTCTAAAAAAACTTCTTCTTCTTTTTCTTTTACTGCAACTTCTTCTAAAAGCTGCTTTGATTCATCATTTTCTAAAATCTGCTGTGATTTCAGATTAACTTTAACTTTTAGTTTTGTTTTTTGTTTTGTACTCATTTTATTATTTAATATATTTTATTATTTAATGTAATTTATTATTTAATATATTTTATTATTTAATATAGTTTAATATTTTATTTTATTATAAAATTATATTATATATACAGATTTAAAACGATTAATTTAATAACATATATTTTTTATAATAATATGGGTTTAATGCAATCAAAATCACAAATACAAGAAGCAGTTGCTGTAATAGATTCAGGTAAAATTAAAGGTACTGTTGTATTTACACAAAAAGAAGACCATATACGTATTAAAATAGATATAAAAGGTCTTACTAAAAATCACTTACACGGGTTTCATATTCATGAAAGCGGTGATTTAAGAGAAGGTTGTAAATCATGCTGTGCTCATTATAATCCTGATGGTGCAGAACACGGAGGATTAGATAATGGTCATAAAGGTGATTTGGGTAATATTAAAACAGATGAAAATGGTAATTGTTCTATTTCTATTAAAACAGATAAAATTATTATTGATGAAATACTAGGACGTTCAATAATTATTCATCAAGATGAAGATGATTTGGGATTAGGTTCATTTGATGATTCTAAAACTACAGGTCATAGTGGTTCTAGAATAGCTTGTTCTGTAATTGGTATTAGTAAAGATGGTATATGTGAATAAAAACTAATATAAACTAATATTATTATAAAAAAATTGATTATATTTTTAGATTATATTTTAAATTATAAATTTAATTGTATTTAATTAAAAATGGATAATGAAACAAATGATAATGAAATTAAAGAAGATAAAATATTTAATCACGATTTATGTAAAATTAAAGATTGTAAGAATAAATCTATTGATAAAATATGTATGGGTAATTTTTGCATTTCTTGCGGTGAAAATTTAGGAGAACAGAATCCACGTCAATATTGTTTTAAAACATATTGTCCTTATGAAAATGATGATGAAAATTAATATTAATATTTTTAATAAAAATTGATAAAAATTGAAAATTATTAATATAAAAATTATTATTACTGTTATTTTTGATACAAAAAATATTAAGATGGCATGTGCTAATTCTAAAGTATTTTTTAGTTTAGGTGGTGATGATAATTATGATAATTATGCATCTGAATCTGCATATTACAAAACTTTGATAGACACAAGTATGTATGATACAATACCTATAAAAAAAACAGTGAATGATGATATTTTGATATTACCTATAAAACAAACAATAATTGTAGATATTTCTTTAGAGAATTTACATCAAAAAAATATGACATTATTTGATAAATTTCTAAATTTATTTGAATATTTAACATATGTATGAAGACTTTTATATTTTTTTATATATTTATTAATATTAGTATAAAAATTTACATAAATAAATTACATAAATAAATTACATAAATAAATTACATAAATAAATTACATAATTTATTTTCTAAAATATATAATGAGTCTTTGTAAATATAAAAATGTATTTGGAGAACCTAATACTGGTATTCATAGTATAAGAATTTTTAATATTGCTATATTTGATGTTCTATCTACAATATTAGTTGGTGTTTTATTTCATCAATTTATTATCGTCCAATGGTTGCAAATGAGTAGTAGTATTAAATTATGGATGGTTCTAGTATTTCTTTTTGCATTAGGTATTTTTTTACATAGATTGTTTTGTGTTAGAACTACTGTTGATAAAATATTGTTTGACGAATAATTATTTAATTATAATTAAAAAAAAATATAATTTATTTGAATTATTTAATTTGGATTATGTAATAATACAGATTTGAATCCTATATCAAAATTAAATTCCATCAAAAATATATAATGGTCTAAATTATTTTTTATAATGTTTTTTATCTGCTCGATTGTTGGTTTTCTTTCAATATAATCAAAACTTTTAACAATATTAAGCTTATTATCAACTGCATCTTCATCAATTACGACAATTGATAGTGTTTCTTTTTTTAGATTATATGAAAAATATCCAAGTGTATTTTTTTTAATTTTGCATCCATCTGCACAATCAAATAAACCATAAACAGATCCATCGCTATTTAAAAATATTACAAACATATCTGATACAATATGCTCATTGTCCTTATTTTTTATAGTTGCCTTTAGAGAATCCATAATTGTAAAATCAGTCATTTTTACCTTTTATATTGTTTATTGTAATTATTATAATTATTATAATTATTATACTTAGTATTAAAAAATCAATTTTATACTTAAATATTGAATTTTATACTTTTAATTTGTATTTTTATTTTTTTAATTTAAAGATATTTATTTTAATTCCATCTATTATTACTATTATTACTATTATTACTATTATTACTATTTTTACTACCTTTTATATCAGAAATTATTTTCCCTTTATCTAAACTTATAATTCTATCCATACCTACTGTCATTTCATCGTCGTGCGTAATTACTATTACTGATTTATCTCTAGAAATAATATCAATCATTTGTTTAATTTGTTTTCTGCTTTTAGGATCAAGAGCCGCAGATGTTTCATCAGATATTATTAAAGAACATTTTTGCATTGCTGCTCTAAGAAACCAAATCATTGCCATTTGACCACCAGAGTATCCAGAACCATTTTTACCTACTTTTTCATCCAAACGTTTTATAAATATTTGTTCTAATTCAATAAATCCATTATCAGTCATAAATTTAAAAATATGTTCTATTGTAATTTCAGGTGGAAGACCATATGTTAAATTTTCTCTAAGAGTTCTATTGAATAATTTGGGTTTTTGTGGGATATACAATATTGTTGCTCTTAAATTATCAATATCAATTTCAGTTATTGGTGTATTATTAATATAAATATTACCTGCTTGAAATGTCTGTAAAAGGCAACATATACGCATTAGGCTGGACTTGCCGCTTCCGATACCTCCCATCACAGCTATCTTCTCAAAAGGTCGAATCCTCAAATTCAACTTATCGAAAAGCTTTTCTTTAGCGCTATTATGTGTATATTCAATATCTTTAAATACGATATCCAAACCTCTATCAGGGTTGGGAATTTTCTTAGTCTGTTTGCTGACATCGGTATTTGGCAAATCATCGATAAATTTTTGAATGAGTTCGACATGACTCTTCACATTCATAAAATCTTTTGCAGAGTCGTATAAAGCTATCAATGAACCTAGAATAGTATAGTTCAAAATGAAAATACTAACTAAAGCAGCAACAGGTATTTTCCCTTTAATAAATAATCTAAATGCAACATAGTTTAATCCCAAGAATAGAAATACATTTACAATAGAAAAATATATACGAAATTTACGATTACATATACCAGTAATATATTGTTGATTACGGGTTTCTTCATTAATATCTTCAATTCTCTTTTTCTCATCTGGAATCTTTTTGCTAGTATAGATAGAAAGCAAATTTTGCAATGTATCCTCAATTTCTTCATGACAGTTATCATAATTTTGCTCAACTTTCTTAATATTTGCATTACATGTGTTGAAATAAAGGCGCGACATTATAAAAACAACTGCAATACATCCCAAATACATAAACCCTAATGAATAATGATGTCTATAAAGATATATAAAGTTTGATATAATAAGAATACTATTTGTAAGTAAGAAACGTTGTATTTGATTAGATACATCATCTAGAATCCAAGGCAATTTAATTAATTTAGTAAGAATTGAACCAATTTCCAATTCTTGATAATTTTGATTATAACGGTCAACTATCAAATCAAAGAAAAATTGGCGAATATATGCATGAAACTTAGGCCATATATAATTATCAACATATGAAATACCAATGCTAAATGCTTGAATGAGAACCCAAATACCGAGTAGAACACCAAATAAATATTTTGATTTTGCTAGATTTTTATCTTTTAAACTATTTATAACTTCACCATAATAATGTGGCATTGCAATACTCTGGAGAGGTAAAGAAATTAAAGTTATTAAATATAGAATATAGAGTTTCCAATTATCTTTAAGAAATGCTAAATAAAGATCTTTTAATAATGAACCTTCTTCAGCCATTTTTATAATAATTATATGTATTAGTTATTATTTAATTATTTATTAAAGATATTTAATATTTACTATTTAGTAT